>Ga0209930_1002412_pt1 | contig 22312 bp, 20 predicted proteins | sample ThiBiot_500_biof_2_FD_183948 | JGI IMG/M metagenome (GOLD analysis project Ga0209930, IMG submission 183948) | Wastewater bioreactor microbial communities from Cape Town, South Africa - Thiocy_cont_500_biof (SPAdes) | ecosystem: Engineered > Bioreactor > Thiocyanate-remediating >... | reverse complement strand
TACCTTTTCCTGTTGTTTTGCCTGCAGCACGACCTGTCGCCGGACTCGTATCTTCACGTCGACTTCCTCCAATCAAATCGCTCAATTGCATGGTCTCCGGATTTAAAGTTTCATCGTCACTTAACGCCGATTGTGCGACTACCGGTGGTTTCAATGTATTTGCGTTCGATTGATCGTTGTTATTGATCTTTGTCGATGCAGATTCATGATCTTCGCTGTCATTTTTCGATGTTTCATGACTCGTCGGTGTTTCAGTCGAAAGGGTACGTTTTAATAATGGTGTCGTTGTTGAATGACGATGATGACTCGGAAAAACGATGCCGAATTTAGTTGGTGTTGTTTGCGGAGTTGTTTCCGTTTTTGGTTCGTCGATTTTCTGTAGAATTATCGAAGAATCGGTTTTCGGTGATGAAATAACAATCGACGGTTTATCGACTGTATGAACTTCGGATTGTTGTTCGTCATTGACTTTCTGTTTTTTATTCGATTCGTTTGACTCATCGGTCGACGGACGTTTCTGTGCTGGAGTCGATGATTTCGATAGTTTTGGAATCGGTTTAGTTGCATTAACAAGTGGTTTCTTTTTCTCGACAACTTTTGGTATTGATGCTGTTTTCTTTTTCGCCATCGATTGTTCTTCGGTAACTTTCGAAGATTTGTCTTTCTTTATTTGTTCATTATTTGTTTTTAAGACTGGTTTTTTCGTTTGTTGAACTGGTGGTGTTTGATTTACTTTCGATTTACGATTAATTGGCTTCGATTTTTCATCACTTTCCTCAGCATCGAATATATTATTATCAAATACTAATTCCTTTTTTGCTTTCGATTTCGAAGGTGGTTCGGATTCGGAATCAGACGTATTAATTGTAAAATTCTAAAATCAAAATCGTAAATATAAAACTCATATTCTCTCTCTCTATGCTAATTACTCTTCGTGATGTGACATTGGCTCGTCGATTTTTCGTACGTTTATAATCATCTTCATCATCATCATCGTCATCGTCATCATGAGTATCACTATTCTCATCGGTTAGATGACCTTCGCTAGCCGATAATGAACTAAAACAAAAATAGAATTGATTGCTGAGAAATTATAAATTTGTATGCAAACCTATTTCGTGTTTGTTCATTTCGTTGTCGTTTTTTAATTCGATCGTACATACTAGCGCCTTTTCCAATATCTTTCCAAATAGTCGAATTTTTCGATGATTTTGCTTTACTTTTCGATACGGTTTTCTTTCGTTTTTTAATTTTGACGCTATCTTCATCGCTTGAATCTTGTTCTTGATCAGTTGTTGTTGTTGTTGTTGTTGTTGTGAGTGGATGCTCGGTTTTCTTCTCATCGACATCTGATGTCGATGAATGCGTTTCAGTAGTCGAACGTTTTCGAACGACTTTTGCAGCCGGTTTACTCGTCTGTTTAGGCGTTGTTGTTGTTTTCTTTGTTGGAATTGGTTTTTGTTGATGTTGTTGTTTACGTTTGGTTATTTCATTATTTAAGAGAGATTTCTTCGTCTTTTGAGCATCATTCGACGTCGATTTCTTGTCTGTATCACTATCGCTTTGAAGGACATTCGTTCGTTTGACTTTAACCGTTTTATTATTGGTTTTTGTCGGGGTTTCAACGGATGGTTTTATCGATTTCGTATCAATCCGTTCTAACGTTAGTTGTGGAATTTTTGAACCTATTGGTGTTGCTACCGTGTTCGGTTTAGTTGGTTTAGTTGTTTTCACCGCTGATTTTGTTGTGTCAACAGCTGGAGTTGATTTCAATGGTACGGATGTTGCCGTTGATTTTTTCGGTATTTTATCTAAGATCGGTTTTTTAACATTGGCAACTTCATTTGATGATAATTGTTGTTTTGTTGGCGGTGTACGCCAAGTTGATTTTTTATCATCAGCTTGACGTTCATCGACATCGTTTGTAAACACGCTACTATCCTGTTGATTAGCAGGTTTTTTCTTCTCCGTCGTTGGAGTTGGCGTCGATGGAGGCGTACGTTTCGATGTCGAATCGATTGACGCAGAACGATTTACCGGAGTAGTTGGTGTTACGGGCACGTTCGGACGTGTGTCTGTAGATGTACGCGGTGAAATGAAATTAGTTGATGACTTCCGTTCACTCGTTGGCGAGAGTGATGACGAATTCGATAGTGAACGTTGTTTTAAAATCGATTTCAAACCGGTTGAAGAGTTAGATAGTTGCGTTTGAAGTACGGGCGGTGAATTTGTTCCGCTATTGATCGGAGCTGTTGGTTCTGGTGAAGGTAATACAGATGAATCTTTGACGTTTGGTGTTGTTGGTGTCGTGATGGCAGCTAACGGCGGAGGAATAGCTTTACGTTTGAATTTAGCTGATGGACCGAGACGCTCGAGAATTTTTGCCGACGATGTACTCGGTGACGCCGGCAGAGGTTCAGAGAACGACGCATTAGACGGAATATTCGATATGGGCGGACTAAGAAGATTAACCGGTGTCGAATTAGTATTCGATAGAGTTAATAGCGGTGGCGTAGGAGGTGGCGGAAGAGTCAAATTCGACATTAGATTATTATTATTATTATTATTATTATTATTATGAGATGATGTAGTCAGTGTAGAGGTCGTTGCCGATGGCGAATTTAGATTTAACGAAGGTGAGATAAGTGAAGCAGGCACCGGTGGTGGAGGAGGATGAAGTGTCGCCGCAAATGACCTAGAAAAGCAAATTTAGAATAGGATCAACAGAAAGGATGATCATTTTTTTTCGCTCGCTTACATTGGATTGTACTTTGCTGCAGCTGCCATTTGCGTTTGCGTAATAGCCGCCTGAAATGTCGTTAAAATCGATGTCGACGATGGATTCGGCAGAGTTGATAGATTCGGAAACGGTAGTGGAGGTGGTGTTAATACTGAAGGTATGGTCACAGGCGACGGCGATGTTGTCGATAGCGTTCGAGTTAAATTCAGTGACGGTACAGATGCAGTTGGAAAAGAGAATGGCGATGTCGTCGACGGAGTTACCGCTGATTTCGATGGTGATGATTGAGTATTCATAACAGCTGCGCGTGCTACTTGAAGACATTGAGCGATTTTAGCTGATGACGCCGGTGATAATGTCGAAACGAGATCATTCGTACTTTTCACGGTCGTATTGAGATTAGCAACGGATGGCGTCGTTGTTGTTGGTACGAATATCGAATTCGTTTTTTGATTTTGTTGTTCGATTAAAGTCGCTGGAGATAGAGACGAGCTCGACGATGACGAGGATGATGTCGCTGACTTCTGTTGGCCATGTTTCATTTCATTCATCTGCTGATCGAGCAGTCGAATACGTTCTTCAAGTGTAATCCGTGTCGCTGACGGATCTTCATCGGTGTTCGTCGGTAGATTCAGATCGATTAACGAATCAAGTTTATGCGGCACTGTTGTTGTTGTTGATGATGGAGTATTTAAACCCAAAGATGAATGTTTTAAATGTGCTTTTGGATTGAGTACAACGAGAACGCGCGCTGATGTCGACGAAGTTTTAATATTTTCGAAAGCAAATTGTGGAAATGGCAAACGTATCGATTCGATATGATCATTAAACAACGATGGATAACTTCTCAATCGAACATCTAATTGATCATAGGACACATCCGATTCGAGTGGAATCGTTTTCGTATGACTCGTCGACAGATGATATTTGACTTTCGGTAGACGACGATGATTTACATTCGGATCGATTTCATCTTTATTCACATTTGATGTCGAATGTGTTGGTGAGAGATGATTTTCGTTTGTAATCGAATTAGTGTCGGTTTGTTCGTCACGTTTGCCACCCGCACGTATCGGTTGTAAACGGTAGGCAGCTGTTGTTGGCAAAGGTTTTTCATTTTTACAGTTTTTCGTCAGACTCATCGACGAGATTTTCGTGTGACTCGATGGATTATTTGTTTGTCTTGGCGGTGACGTTTTCGATGTTTGTTCGTCGCTGATATTTTCGAGACTATCGTCATCAGGTTTACGTTTGAGATGATGTTCGTCATCTTCATTTTGATCTAAACCTGTTGAACTATTACTATCGTGCAATTGATTTTGCATGAGCCAATCGAAAATACGTTCATTGTCTTTGAGCGGTGCTTTCGGCGATGATGACGGTTGAATAATTGATGTTTGTTGTTGTTGTTTTGTTGGTTGAGGTGATGATTCTTTTTTCGATGGTTCGATTTGTTCGTCGAGTGCTGAATTGCAAACGAGATTTGCATCTGAATTTGGAATGTTTGTTAATACGTCCGTGTCTTTCTCGGATTTATTCGAACGTGAACGATGAGTTGATTTCACAGATTGTTCTTTCGTTGTCGACGTTGATTTCTTGCCTGATGAGATTTTATTCGACGTTGCGGTTGTGGCTGCTGAAGATTTATTTTGTTTCTTCGCGAGTTTCTGCGAATGTTTACTACTATGACGTTTTTGATAGGAATTTGATCGATGTTCGAGACTAGTTGTACTAATTGAACTATGACTTGAGGATGATGATGATCGTGAAGACGATTCCGAGGTAGATGATGCATGATGACGAGAACGACGATTTCGACCGGATGAAACATTATTTGAAACTATTTATAAAAAATAGAAGTTCATTTGAAAAATAAACGATTTATTCGTCAACATACGACTGTCTTTTGATGAAGTAGATAGACGATGTCGTCGTGTACCTACAGATGCACCAGGTAGACTTCCATTATCAACTAGAAAAAATAAATTTGAGTAAATTCATGAAAATTCGAAGTTATTTACTTGATGGAATGGATATTAGAGAAGAATTTGTTCCTTTTGCGTATTCTTTCGAATGTCGGCTAGAGAAAAAAGAACAAAGCAAAATACGTTTCATTTCTTTTCGTCACAATTATATTTACCGATCAGATGAATGCCTCGAATCACTTTTATGCTGTGATCGACCCGTATTACCATACGCATTCGACCATCGATCACTGCTATTAGGTCGTGTCGACGATGTATCGAACGATTGTATAGTTTCAGGAAGAATCTCTCGTCCCGTACCATTTCGTTTCGATCTAGACAAAACAAACAAATCAATTCATTCAATTCAAATTTCGAATTCTCAACATACACAGATCGAGAATCTCCATGATAAGATGCATCTGGTGGATAACCGACATAACTAAAAAAAAACGAATCTTAAATAAATCCGATTCGGCTATAACTTTGAACCTACTTTTTCTTTTGACTAGCTTCATCGATAATATCCGAAAATCTCGTTACGAACACTTTACTAGCAAAATCGACTTGTATTCGTTTCAATTCGAGTTTCTTGCCACGAATTAGATTGATTGCTTCTTGTGCTGCACGTGTATCGGTAAAATAGATCAAACATTGAGCTGTTTGAGTTTTATGATGATTTCGATTGTCGATATAAATATCGAGCACTTGTTCGGTTGGAAGATTGGTTTGACGAAGAATGAAATTACGTAGAGATGATTCCGAAACATTCGACGGTAATTCATCGAGCCAAAGAACATTCGTTGGTTGACTTTTACCGAAACCCAACTAAAAAAATAATAAAAAAAACAACGATATATTCATCAAATTTTTTGCAATTCATCGACAAGAAGTTCAAAAGTTTTGTTTTCTGCCTTTTAAGACGAAAGATCTAACCCACAAGGATGCTGCTACATTCTCTCCTTGAATTATTCTTTTCCTTGGACAATCTTTCACTTCTGATTATCATCGATCAATTAACAGTCAAACCATTTTATATTTATCTTATTCGTAGAGAGAAAAAAAACAACAAATCTCTTGAATTCTAGCGTTGAATGTGTCTGTATATATATATATATATAGTCATCGTTAGAATTTCAATATACTTTAATCGGATGATCTCGAAGAAGTTTGGGTTCGGATGCTTTCATCGCTTTGACCACGCTTTTAATATCAGCATATTGAACGAATGCAAATGGCAATTGATGTGGCGATTGCGTTTGTCGTTTGATTTCCACTTCCTTTTTAAATACGAATAAGAGAGAAAAAAACAAACAACAACAATCATTCGAAAGTAAATCATCACGAATACATACAATAATATCACCATATGCTGAATATGCTTCACGTAATTCATTGTAGGAAATTTCTGATTGAAGATTACCGATGTACAGAGTTCGTGTTGCTTTCATTGAATATTCGTCGATATCCGGATCGGTACAAATCGGTCGTTTCATAAGATCACATTCATCGGTTTCTAAACAAGAAAGAAAATTCGATTAACGAATCAATCGACGAATAATCTCATTTATTTACCGTTCATGATTCCATCATATGGTTCAGCTTTTAATCGAGTACCGTTTAAATTTTTGGTTATTGCGAATGTTAATGCTTTATCAACATGTTCAGGTTTTTGAAATGTTAGTAGAGCAAAACGAGTTTCATGTTCGCCATCGATTTGAACTTTTAGCAGACGTCCTTTTTCTTTGAAGTCAACAAATAGTTTCCACAATGATTCACGCAATGACTCTTCTACATAATCGAGAACGAGATAGAGAGAGAAAAGAAAAAAAGGAAAAGTATTTATTCATTCGACAATCGAGAAAAGCATACTGGTCATTTTAGGTAGATGATAAACTTTTAAGATCTTCGTTCTACCGACCGAATCATTCACTGGTGTGCTACGAGTTTTGTTCGAATGTCGACGATGACTTTTACACGAAATACTTTTGACAAGAAAATAAAACAAATAAAATCAAAAGAAATTGAATTCGAGTAAAATATTTACCTATCGTCACTCGATCTGTCTGATTCAGATGATGACGAAGACGATGACGACGATGATGAATTATCGTGTTTACGTCTTGGTGGTTTTTCTTTCGTCGAATGTGAATTACTTGTTGATCTATTCATTGAAGAAGAAGAAAAACATCAAATTTCGTTGTCAATATTTTCCAATTGAATAAATTATACTTTGACATATTCGTCGATGATGTTTTTCGTTTACTTCCCGACGAATCTGAATCATGTTTAACAGGCACAACTTGATGTCTAATAAATTAACGTAAAAAGAAAAAACTATATATATATATTTTTACTTCTAATTATGAATAATTTTCATTTTAACTGAATGATATGAGGATATTTTTCTTTTTTCTTCGACCATAATGATTTATTATTTTGTTTTTTGTTTGTCTTTGTCTCAAACAAAAAACAATAAAATCCGTCATCATTTACGTATTAACCCTCTTCTCTTACAACAAATATCAATTACTCTACCGTAGGTTTTTTTCTCTCCCTCTCGTTCGTTCGCTCATTCAAACAGACGAATTCGTTGACTCATTCAACAACGTATATGTAAGCATATATACTCGAGTTCAAGGCTAATACTGTGACTATAGGGTTGAATACAATAAAGAAAAGAACAAGAAAAAAAAATACTATTGAAGGACATCATCGAAACGTAAATTCAAAAAAAAGAAGAAGATAAACGAGCATTTTTCTTCTCCATGAATTCAAACGAAATTCGAATATAATCCACGCATAGAACATGAATTTCTCTTACCGAACATTTTCATCAGGACTACCAAGCGTACGTGATGGACGTTTATCTCGTTCACCATTCATTGCTTTAGTTGGTAATGAATTTGTCACTGTTGCTGCTGCTGCTGTTGTTGTTGTTATTGTAGTATTCGACGTATTCGAAGATGATGAAAGCGACGGTTCAGTAATTGTAGTAGGAGTCAATGGTGATGGTTGTTCGGGCAATGCATTAGACGACGTAGACGATGGTGGCTCGAAAAGTGCTTTAGGCACCGAATTCGAACCATCGTGAAACGCTGTTCTTAATAGTTGTTCATCGAGAATATTTTCCGAGTTATGTGCTTTCGATGCCATACGTATATCCAAATAGGCAACGAATGCAAAGCCTTGTTCATTGATTTTGACTGATTGTACTCGGCCATGTCTGCAAAAGAAAACAATCGATTCGAATATTCGTTTCTCACAATTTTTTTCGGGTGATTTTACCGTTTGAAACAATCTTTAATCGAGTCTTCGGTAGCCGTTTCTGGTAAATTAGCTATTGCCAACCATCTTGATTCAGTAGGTTTGGTAGGTAATGATACTTTAGTCGTGTTTTCACTGGGCATGGCAAATATTCATTCGATATACAGTAATAGAATTATATACAAGTTGAAAAACGTAAATCATATACAGATACACACGCACACACACGAGAGAGAATTTGTCAAACAAGAAACAAAAAATATTTCGAAGAATTTTTCAGGTCAGAACAATGGCGATATTCTTCGCCGTTGACGTGGGATGATGAACATTGTTGTTGTTGCCAGCATCTACATTAAAAAGAAGAACGAACGGGCGAGAGAGAGAGAAAAGAAGAAGAAAAAGAAAAAGAAAAAAAAACGAGCCACCTTACATTACATTTTCTCTTCTTTATAGCATTCTCTCTCTTTCCTTCTCTTCCTTCTTTCGCTTTTTCCTCTCCTCCATCCATTTTATACGACAGAGAGTGCGCCAGTACGTTCGTGCGCTTCAAACTATCGTTGACTGCGATGGCGGTCGAAACGACGATCGTATTTTGCATTGTCGGGCATTGATGATGATGATAGTAGTGGGAGAGCAAGCGTATGCGCACAGCTTTACATATGGTTAAACTAATGATCATACACCACATGGTACAGATACTAATCAATGAGAATTGTCCTATTTGGCATTCGTAAAATATCCTATTTTCATTTAGATTTTGTTGTTTTTTTTTCGTTTCGAAAATCGCTTTAGTTTCTTGATAAAAACAGAAATACATCCACAGTTGTTTTTGAGTTAGCAAATACGCCGATATTTTTCTCTCTTTCCGTCGTTTTTTTTCTTCTTCTTTTTTTATCAAAATGAAATCACATAACAACAACAACAACAACAACATCGTTATCATCGAGAAAAACCCATGTAACTGATAGTGGCTTTAAGATGATCCTCTGATTATGATAAAAAAAAGAACATCGAAGACAGTCTAAGAGAGAACGAGAGAGAAAAAATGACACAGTCAACGAGTCTATGAAAAAAGAAAGCGAAGGTGAACGTCTTGCAAGTCGTCCGTCTGTCTGCTAGACATGCCGGCAGCTTCGACGACGGCTTCATCGTCGACAAACTCGACGGATAGCTCGTATTTTTCTTTTGCTCGTCCTGTCGTTTCGAGTGCAGATTGTAGCCCGAATAGAATATTTTACATTGAGGGTATGCGTTGGCTCGTTTGCTTGCTTGCTCGCTCGCTCGCACACGCATCTATACTACTATTTTATTAATGGAGTCGTCGTTTTTTTTTCTCCTCTTCTTCTCGTTTCTCGTCTTCGCTTATTACGCAGCACATTTTGTTCTTTTCCATTTTTAACCTATTTCAATGCATCGTTGTAGCCGTCGAAACTTCTCGAATGCAAGATTAGATTACATACATATGCCGAGAAAAAATACACGGCAGACGAACGAGAGAGAGAGAGAGAGCGAGCGAGCGAGAGAAAAATACTTTTTTTCTCTCATTTTTCTCATTTTCTCCAGATACAACATACGAAGCGGGCATTAATCGTTTGTTTCTCACTCGCTCGCACATATATTCAAACATCGACGACGACGACGACCATCGAGCTTTATGTCTTTCCCTTTGTCTCTTTTTTTTCTCTCTTTTCGCTTGGTCGTCATCGAATAAGATGAGGTTCATATACTATCATCGTTCATATAATTGATGCTGTTTACTACTACATTCAACAAACAACGTCACATATCTTTCTATATATATATATATATATAATAATAACATACGCATGTATACATTATTCTCGCATTTCGATTTTCTCATCGTTTCAAATCGTCGATCTCTTTCTATGTATATACATACATATATAAATAATATGGTCTTGTGTTGTCTGTAGTCATCGTATATTTTGTTTATTTCGTCCAATGCAACTACATCTAATAATATACTCTACGTCTGTCGTATTTCGTTGCTTGTTTTTCAGGCAATAATTCTTTCTAATTGGATTTATAATGCGTTTCTGTCGATACTGCTAAATTAGTGCAGGAGATTTCAACGACAACGACGAATTTTCTCATGATTTCATATATATTTTTATATGCAATTATTGATTTGGAAACAAAAGAATCTCTAATAACTCGGAGAATGAAAGAAAAAAGACGAAGAAAGACAATACATTTTGGACACAAAAGAAAGAAGAAAAAAAAACAATGATGAAAGAATGCATAGAGCATCCATAGTTGTGCTATCAAATAAAAAATTCTGTGCATCGTATGAATGAGAAAGGAGTCGGTTTGATGTAAAAATAATGGAAAAAAAAACGGAGTTAAGGGCAAAAGAAAAAAGAAGAAGACGATGCTTCATTATATTTTTTTTCTTCCTTCTTCGTTTTTATGTTCTCTCGACGTTGCTTATCGGGCGAGAACAGCGAATAGGGTACGAAGCCCTTTTGGCTTAGTGCCATCAAATATTGTTGATGATGATGATGCGTATGAGGACGATATTTTTCTCTCTGTTTTTCTTTTGTACAGCAACCTGCGTCCTTGTAAATGTATCTGCGAGTCATATTATTTTTTCTTTCCTATTCGTTCTTATTTTTTTCTTGACGAATGAAAGAATATCCAACAGAAATTAGACACGACAACAGTGCACCGGATTTGTAAGAAAAACAAAGCAGCAAAAGGACAAAAAAAGAAGAAATAAGTCGCCATATTTTTTGATAAAAGCAAAATGTGGACTGTTTCACATTCATATCGATATTAATATATATATGTATATTTAATATTTGTTGCTGATTTTGCAATAATAAAAGATAACATCACATTATTCTGCACATTTACAGATAAAAAGACGAGAAGATAAAAAAAAACGGCTATGACAAAAAAGTTAAGAAAAACAATAAATAAATAAAAAAGAACGAAGCGCAAAACCGTGAGATTAGATTTTAGAATAAAAAACACAAGCGAGAGCATCAACGGATTTTTTCTTTTGATGTACGAATATCACCAAATATTTAAATATGAACTCCAGGAAAGAGCATCGGCACCATTTGTTGGTTGTTGAGAGAGTGTTTGATCGTTGGATGAACTGTCGTCGATAGTTGTTGACATATTAGCTACTCGAACGAGTTGAGCTTGTTCATCTGAAGTCAATTTGAGCATTGTAACAAGTACAGGAATCAATTGGAGACGTTCGACAGATAATTTCAATGTTAAAAATTTGATTATGATGTTTTTTAAATATTCTAAATTTGATATCGATTCAGCACGATCCATGTTACGTTCTAAACGACGAATTTCGTCTTTAAGAAACGTGATTTGTTCAGTCAATCGTTGATTATTCATTTCAGTTTCATCGAATTGTTCGGTTAGATTTACTAGTTGACTTTTAGTTCGAGTTAATTCATCGTCAAGAAGTTGTTTTTCATTCGATTGATGAACATCAACGTGTTCTGATGGCGTCGTGAGATTCGAAATAACCTTTTCGTGATCAAGATTCATTTGTTGTAGTAAATAAATTCGGTTTTGTAACTGTTCGATTTCTTGTTGAGATAAATTGATTTGATTTTGAAAATCTACATTTGCTTGTTCATGTTCGGATTCGATCGTTGCAATTTGTTCCTTTGAATATTCAATTGTCAATGTTTTATCTTCGATATTTCGTTCGTTTTACTTTAAAAGCTCTTGTTATCGTTTCGTTTTGTATCGAAAGATTTCTGATTGTATCTTGATGTTCGAGAATCTGCTGTGAAAACTGATTTTCGTTTTTCTGAATTTCTATTTGATGCTAAGAGAAAAGAATTTTTTGTCTTGTGGCTAAATCCGACTGTGTCTACTTGTTTTCTCATGTCTTGTTCACGTTTCTTTCCTTCGTTGAGTAATTTCGCTTGAATTTCAATGAGACGATTTTGTTCGTTTTGAAGAGCTTCATTTTCGGACATGAGTAATTGAATTTTATTACTAAAAAAGTGCAAAAATAGATTCGATTTCGATTCTTGACCGAAAAATGTACTTTGCATTTTCAAGTGACAGTTGAAATTTTTCTATAGTTCGCTCGAATTCATTTTGTTTGTCGGCTAATGATGGCGTTCGTTCACGTTGATTTGTTTGTTGTTGCTTAAGAACACTTTGCGCACGAATCTAAACATCAAAACAAGACGAATTTTGAATATCCAATCAATCGAGTTTAGTTCTATCAGAAGATTTCGTTGTTAGTTTAAAGAAGAATGCGGTTAGTTGATATGTGCAGTCGAAAGTCTTACTTTATAACTATTAAAATCATCCTGAAGTGAATCACTATAAGAATAAATTATGATAAATTTTTATTTCAAAGACTGTCTATCGATCTCTCGTTTTGTTTTTGCTATTTCAAAGATATTTTATTTGACTTACTAATCTTTTTTTGCGATATCGATATCGTGTTTAGCGATACGTAGATTTTGTTCTAATATTTGAATCGTTTTCGATTGATTTTCAGTTTGTTGATTGACTTTCTCTGAAAAAGAAATGGATATTGAACTATTTCTCGTTGAAATTCGTTCGATTTCTACCGGTTAATTGTTGTTTTTCATTTTTGAGATCTTTAATTATTAATTGATTTTCTTCTAATTGTTGTTGAAGCGTTTGAACTAATTCATTCATTTGATCTTCACTTTGGAATCGTTGTATTTCTCGATCTTTAGCAGTTTGTAATTCTTTTTTTGCATTATCGAGAAGTAATTTGAATTTATTGGCTCGTTGGTCAATTTGACATTTTTGTTCTTCTAAATTTTGTAATTCTATTTTCAAACATGAATACTTTTCTGTACTATTTAATAATTCATCACGAAGTTCTTGAAGATCTTTATCTTTATTTAATAAATCTTTTTTTAGATTTTCAATTGTTTTTTCATAATCAGCTAATTCGAGATCGATGAGATTTTGTTTTTGTTGTTGATTTTTCTCTTGAAATTCTTTTTTCAAACGTGTTAATAAAACTTTCATTTTCTGATATTTATCTTTTAATTCCTAAATCATCGAATTCGTGAGAGAGAAGCGAAAGATTTGAAATTTTACTTGAACATTTTCGTTGTCATTTTGATTCGATTCGAGATTTTTTATTTGTTCGGTTAGTTGATGTTTTTCTTCGATTATTCGATTGAAATTCTCTTGAATTTCATCGTATTTCGATTGGCAAACTTTCAATTCGTTTTCTAATTGCAAATTTTCTTGTAATTTCTGATTCATAAAATCGTTGAATTGATCTTGACTTTCTGTTGCATTTAAAAGCGAAGATTTTTGTTGTTCAAGATTAATTCCAATTTGTTTGATTTGATTTTGATATTTTTCTATCAACTGTTCTTGTTCATCTCGTTCTAAACGTAGGATACGAATGGTTTCATCACGTTCAAGTAAAACGAGCTGTTGTCGTTCGTGATCAATTTTCAATTTGTCGAAAAGTTCAGTTTGATTGTGGTATTGTCTTTCTAACTGTTCGGTTAGTTGGTATTTTTCTTGGAGTTCTTTGTACGAGCTTTCGATTTGATGTAATTGATCGAGTTGTATTCGATCTGCAAAATAGAATTTTGTTTCGTTTCGATTTTTTGAATTCGAACAAACCGAGATTTGCTTGTTGAAATGTGTTTTCTAATTGAATTGTTTTTTCACATTGTTTAGTTAGTTGTTGTTCGAGATAGGTTTGATGATCTTTTAATTGTTCGTATGTTGAATTTGTTGAGCAAAATTTGCGTTGAACAATTTCGTTGTTTAATTGGGTATTTTCGTGAGATAATTTTTCGCATTCGAGACGAAGATTATCTTCGATTTGTTTGGAAATAAACTTGAATTTATCGAATTCTAATCGAATAATTGGAGGAGAATTGTTCTAATAGAAGACAAAAAACAGATAGGAAAGATCTTGTCAAAATCAAATCTGTTGAAAGTGACAAGGTCACGACATTGTCTTGACAGACGAAATGCATTTCTTATCTCATTGTCTATGAGATCCGTCATCGATTCAATACTTTTTTTTCGCTGTTCACCTTGTCAATTGATTACCTGTTGAAATGGTTTTTCGATAATAATTTGCCAATTATTTGTTGTTAATTCTTCGTTCATGCCTTGATAGATTCGTTCGAAAATCGTATCTAATACGACGTGTTCATGTTTATTTATACAGATTTTACATTGTTCGAGAAGATTATTTTGAAAGATTGAAATCGATTTGGGATCGAATTCATTTTTGGCGGTATTGTTCGTTTTCAATAACATATATTGTAGAACTCGACAACGTTCGATGACTAATGTACAAAGACGAAGAACGCTTTCGAAATTCAATGGAATCGAAAATTCATCATCATCGGACGCATTCGTTATTCCGATTGAATGTAATAATGTTGGAACATCAGTGCAGAGAAGTAGAGAAGATGTTGACGATGCTTTTGTTAGATTAGTTTGTTGATCATTGATTTGATTAAGTGGTAATGAAGATGAATTAACCGATGGGTGTTGTTGACATTTATCGGATGTTTCGAATTGATTTGAATGACTTTCACGTTGTAATTCGAGAAATTGTTCTTCGAAATCTTCGATCTGTCGACGGTAATTATCGATTTCAGTTTCGAATCGTTTCTTTTCGATTCCATATTGACTGACTTTTAATCGTAGATCTTCATTTTCGAATTTAATTTCTTCATTGAAAAATTCTAAATCTTCGATACGTTGTTTCAAATCGATTTTTTCTTGATTGAAATGATCGAATATCTGCTTGTAATTATCATGTTTTTGTTCTAATTCATTTTTGTAAATTTCAAAAAATTCTCTATCGATTGAATCAGGCAGAGAAAGTGGCAATTGAAAGAGATCGATGGTGAAACTTAAGGAATTTAATATAAGCTCGGAATGAGATGAAGATTTTTGATTTTCATAAAGGACTGAAAGTTCGTTTTCTGATTGACGGAAATTCTATGAGAAAAACAAGTTTTTTTTCTTCTTCTTCTTCAATAGATATGATTCGATTACGTTTAGTTCTTGTTTTAATTTGTCTAGTTCAATTTTATTTTGATCGATTTCAGTTCGAAGGTCCTAAAAAGCAGAATGAATTACGTTTTGTTTAATTTCTCCATTGATTGTCGATCTCTACTTTTTCAATTTGTTGTAAATTGTTATTCAAATCAGTGAGCTCATTGATTTTGGTATCGAGTTTTTTCTTTAATAATATTTGATTTTTAATTACTTTGATCAATTCGTCTTTGGACATTGATTCCAACTAGAACAATCGAATTTACAAACGATTATTTTATTAACAAACAAACAAACCTTGCCAAGTCCAGATGATTTCTCATCATTGGTTATTTTTCCATCGAATGTTATGTGATCGTTATTCATGTCAATAATTCTCTTTCATCTGAAAATATTAAACATACCATATTGTTCGTAGATAGAACAAAAGAAAGCTATGTCTAAAGGCTTCCAGTAAACACAAGTTATATACACACATATAGATCTATATGTATATATGTAGAAAATGAGTGTTAGTTTGTCTTTCTCCTTCTCATAGACAAACGAAACATAATACATTTTGTTTCCTTGCATTCTTGTCGAAGTTCTCGCCTGTTTAACGATGAAAGCTGATAGACCGATGAAGGAAATGTACCATCACAACAAATTGTTATTTCTCTATTCAATGCTTTTTTTTATGCAACTTACTATTCTCAAGTCTATTGAAGCAATTGTCTGTTATCCTCTGTGGAGACCTTGGTGAGCTCGTTATATGTTCTTCTTCGACAAAGAATTACATAGAATAAGAAATAATAAGAGAACGCAACGAAAGAAAAACTGATGGAATGCTACGCCTCAATGAATCAATCAAGACAAGGAAAAAAATGCGAATAATATTGGCAAAATTGAGTAAATGAGCAGCATGCCTATGTGCACATGTAATTACTAGATGTTCTTATCAATGATTGGTAAAAAAAACAACTGTTATACAAACCGATCATTACTTCATCTGATAGTATTCGAATTGAACTTTGTTAAAAAGCCTTCATTTAATCTTCAATGCTAAGCTCCATTTAAAATATCTATCCGGTTTTCAAGGCTAAATTCTCCTCTTTTTTTATTTTATTTTATTTTGCTAATCCTAAGAAAATATCAACTATTCAAGTGTAGTCTCAAAACAAAACAAAAAAAAACTTCGTTGTATCACAAATGTTTAACTTAATCTCATCGGAATACTGATTCATTTGATGACAGACAGGAAATGTTGTTCGTAAACACAAAAATATATATTCGAATCAACTATATGAATATTAATATAGGCAAAGCACAAATGATTTTCGTCTCCGAACTTATTTGTTCTGAAATCGAATCTCTTCGACGGCCTTATATTTTTCTGTTTATTATTTTTAATAGACCTGCTAAATTCTAACTTGCTAATGTATTCGTCGCGACCGATAAGAAAAAAGCGAACGACTGTTATGTTTTTCTTTTTTTCTCTCTTTCTCGCGCTCTCTCTCTCTCCTTTTGTCGGTCGTGTCAAGAAAAAGAAAGACGTGGTAACCTTCAACAATCATAAAAGAAAATTTCTTGTAGATTTTATAGTGAATAACAAAGGTAAAAGGAGCAAAAAACCGGGTTGTTGTTTATTCTAAGTTAACCGGATCAATAAAACAAGAAAACAAAATCTTAAATTTCAAACAAACTAGCAATAACTTCTTCTAATATTTCCTATTGGCCTTTCTTCTTTGGTAATATCTTATTTGCTTGAACTTGTAATGTTGTCAAAAGTTTGAATAAGATGTAGCCATGACATAGATGTAATACTGAGCTACTCAATACCGTTGACGGATAAGTATTCCATGCATATTCAATCAAGCCAAGAACTAATAAACTGCAAATATCGAATTCGATTTTTAATTTTTACTATGGAAATAGTTAAAAAATAAACTGACCTAGCAACTTGCTGGGATTTTGTACTCCATAGCAAATGAGCTAACATATGATAGTACCAAACATAGAATTGATAATGAAGCGAACGACAAAAACAAATACCGATGAAATTCGAGTAGAACATCATGGTTGTAATCATATCATCGGAGAGAACGTGAGTTTTATGATAATTTAAAAGTTCACCAAAACTTTTTACGTCCCTGTTTTCGATTAATAGAACAAAAATAGGAAAACTAATGAGGAGATTTTGATCGGTTTACTTTAACCATTGATAACGAGAGACGTAAAGAAGAATTAAAATATGAAGTAATAATAAAGTTAAATGAAAATAACGATTAAGAAATAGATCTTCAGGTATTAAACGCCAATTCACTGTCCAAATGTAGAAAAATTGTCGACCAAGATCAAATGAACGTGCTATGTAAGCAACAGGATTGCTGAGAAGAAATGGCATTGCAAATATCAACTAGATAAATCATTTACTATTCGATCGAACAAAAAATTGACGATTTACTTGTATTAAACCACAATAGATTATATATTGAAATGTTTTTGTCAATCCAACGGAGAGTAAAAGAATAAAAAACAAGGCTGGAGCCATTAGAAGAATATTCATTTTGATTGAAACAGCCAAACTAGAATTGAATTATTCAAATTAACCATACAAAAACACACAAACATCATCGTTCGTTAAAACCTATAGAATATACATCCGATTGCCCATTGTCGACGAAGTAAAAACACGATTGCAATATATAAAACTGTCATCGCAATCGGATCATTAAATAATCGAAGTACAAATATCGAATGGATACGATACGCTAATAAACACATAAATATGTAAGCGTAAGGTGGAACCTGTCAAATAAAAAAGATAGACATCTCCTTTCAACAATACGAACAGACAAGAAAAAATGATGATAAATAGACCTTGGCATTTCGATTGTAAATGTAGAAAACAGCTGAGATCATAATTAAATAAATACCAGCAAAGACATATTGCGCAAGACGAATATTACGACCAAAGTTAGTCACATAATAGAATATTAAATAAATGTAAACAAAGCCAGCTGGATAGACAAGTGGACCTGTATCACCTTTTAATTCATAATAATTATATGTACCATTGACTACGCCTTCAACTTCTTGCATGTAAGCAATCCAATCAATTTCTGTGTATTTTGTTTTTTCAATAATAAATATGTTTAAGAAAATTTCCAACAGAAACAGACCACTCATGACATAAATGGATTTCTTTGGATTTAATAGAATATTCTTGTAGAACGATAGAGTAAATAGTTGTTTGACTTGTGTTCGAGAATAAGAATAATATTTAGATAAAGTCGAATTATTTCGACTTGCAGATCGGGATTGCGGTGGTGGCATTCTCGTATTTTTTATCTGGAAAAATGTTGAATATCTTTCACTAAAAATATTATGACTTGAAGGTCTCAAAAATGTGACGCTCTACATACAGTCTTGGAAGAAGGAGAAAAAAAAATAAATCACGGATTTCATAATTATCAAATAGTAAGCTTGAGAATAACAGATGGCGACACAGATTTACATCATCGAAAAAATAAACAACTTCCTCTTTTTCAATATATTTCAAAGAAAAATTTCATACTTTACAAACAATCAATGGCCACATCAGTTGATCAATCCTGTCCAATCTGTTTCGAAATCTACGATACTGCTCAATATCCCAAAGTATTTTCGATCTGTAGTCATGCATTTTGTAATGTTTGTTTACAACGAATCATAAAACTCAATCCATTCTGTCCCTTATGTCGTCAATACCTTTTGCCGAATAATTCATCGACCAAACCTAAACAATTACCGAACGAAGCGACATGGAATCCACAAACTGTACGGGCCATGCTTGGCAGAGAAGAACTCGACGAAAAGGGAAATTCATTTCGACCTGTTTACCTATCAAATGGTGAACGTACAAATATTCATGTCGGTCGAGGTTCTAACATCAGCATATCAAAGGATGTTAATCTCGTTATTAATGGAAAACGAGTGGAAAATCCTTCTGATTGCAGTACACAATAACTTTTCTATGTTTTTTTCTTTCAAAAAGAAATTTATTAACATAACAATAAATACAATAAATTAAAACTAAAATATAATAAATAGTTCGATTGCTCAATGATCTGTTGCTGATCGTCGTGATGGTAAATCGCGTTTTTTTAATTTTTCACTATGACGTCGATTTTTGAACCATTGCTAAACAAAGAAAGACAAATTATCGACAATATTTATATATGAAACTTTGGAGAAAGATGTACTTACACGAACTTTATCAACCGATACATTTAATTGTATAGCTAAATCTTGAAGAGTTTCATTGGATGGATGCGAATCACGATTGTAAGCTTGATGAAGTAATTGAAGTTCGTTTTTCTTGAAACATTTGTGTCGACGAAGTGGTGTACGATCAGCTTTTGGAGCAGGAATTGTGTCTAAAAATAGACAATCGATTAGATATGAATATTGATCCATAACAATACTTGCTACAGATTGAGAACAGAAAAACAAAATTGAAGATACATACTTGATTGTACAGAAGGGGAGAAATATACTTGCGTTTGTTGTTGTTCTTGTTGATAGTAAGAATATGAAGTTGATGGTGTTGTAGAATAAAAATTGTATGGTGAATGAACTGGACATGATGTTGTTGGCATTGGCGAATAGAAATAAGATGATGATGATGATGTTGGTGAGATGTAATCATATGAATAATCGTATGATGTTGAATATTGGTTTATTGGTGAAGAGAAATAGTTGCTATTCATTGTAAATGTAGTTTAAGTGAATAGATAACGTTGAGTTGAGTGAGATCTCATTTATATATGAATTTTCGTTCTGTTTAATGATAATAAATGACGAATAGTTAAATATTTAATGAATAATGTCTCGTTTCCCAGAACAGCTAAGGCAACACTGTTCTTAATTGGTATTCGTCATCAAGCGAACATTTTAATGATGATCATTTCTTAATTGGTGCGCACTATGTCAATGTATGGGAATTAAGAAGAGAAAAAGCAAGACATGTCTTTCGTTCTCTCGTCTAATTTTATTTCGAAGAAGAAAAACAAAACAATCACTGAATCGTACAAAGATGTTTTGAACAGGAATGAGACTGTTCGAATGGTGGACAATTGTTCATAGTATTAAAATTAAGATTATCGAACAGTTCGGAATAATCACTATCGGAATGTGAAGAGAATTCTTCGACTGAATAAACATCGATGTACTCATCGACACTATCAGTACATGAACGAAATGTACTATCGCTTGTGAACGAATCTGTATCAGCGTCGTCATCGAACGTAGCTAGTGGTGACATGTAAAGTTGAGTTGAATGCGATGGAAATCTTGAAAGATGTTTTTCACGTGAACAAGCAAGAAGCGGAGTGGATGGATAACGAGAAACTGAAGGATTCTTTTGATAGAATCGAAAGGAGAAATTTGAACGATGCATTTCGTGATGGTTTTGATTGAGAATTTGTAAAGATGGACGTTGTCGTAATGGTGATTCAATAATCACAGGTAAATTAGAACGAAGATGATCATCGATCTAGATATTGACTATTTGAATGTTATACGAGTTTTAAGTGAAACTTACATGATGTCTTCGTTCGTTTTTGATTTGATTGAGCCGTTTGACATCATTGGATTTCCATGACCAGGAATCTGATTTTTCCCAGTATGGTGTTGACGATATTGTTGCTTGTGAATGATCATTAATAGTAGTAAGATGATCGATGCAATTCTGTTCGACAAATGAGCGTATTTCGGGCAATGAAGTAAACATGAATGTTTGAGATGATTGTTCGTATTGTTTTTTCGATGATTTTGTTGATCGATTGTTGGATGGTAGATCACGAAAAGTAAATTTCGGAATTGAAGTACGACCTAAATATTGTTGACGATCGATTCGAATGAGTATGAGATCTACTTACGAAGAAGTGATAGTCGAGGTTTACGTTGAACTAGAGATTGATTGGATAAACGATTTTTATGTCGAAGTCTTGCAATTGAATCATTGAGTGATGTCGTTGACATTGGAAAACGATGATTGAGAATTGGTCGCCATTCAGTTTTATTTGTTGTTGCTGGTGGTTGTTGTTGATTTGATGAAATCGTATTGATCAAAGGTTTATTTGCTACATCAATTGGTTGTTGTCGTATTTCCGAGATGCAATCGACACTACCAGCCATTGTCTTTCGATAATCACAATCAAATGATGATGAAGATGTTTTAAAACCAACGAAAGTCTCTAATGGAACATTCAATGAAGTTAACGAATGAGTTTTTAATTTAATATTCAATTTCAATGGTAAAAGATCAGATTGGTCAGTAGATTGAGGATAATTACAACAAATCTTCATTGTCATACGAACAACAAACTGTATATGTATATGTGCGTGTGTGTGTGTGTCGATATATTAGTGAATAGTAGTGATGCGATTGATCATTAAATGAACAGAGCGGTAACAAAACATCGATGTAATACGATTCTTTTCGTTTTGTATCTACGAGACAATGAAATAAAACAGATATACGTCATATTTATACATCTTTACTATAGTTAGTCATTTTGTATTCATAACACTTGAGATCTTTTGTTATAACAATCATAAAACGAAATTTACTCGAAACGGTCAATCAGTTCATAGGATGTCGCTTGTGTTCATCGAAAGAGAGAGGGAAAAGGTGAAGAGTATGCACTTGACATAGACACTACTCAACCAATAGAATATATGTAGGTTTATCGAAAAAAAACAATCCTTCATCACAATGAAATAGTAAGTTTATTGGCGTGTTCGTAGAATTCAGCAATTTTACACACAAAATACACCTACTTATGTAAGACTATTTCTCTTATTCTATCGATTATTTCCTTTTCTTTCTATTCGATCAATGTTTAGATTCAGATAGTCCAAAATAATCTATCGTCGTTTCCAACTTTGTTCTCAGCAGAAGCATAACATTATAGCTTGTTTCGGCCAATAAGACCGCTATTATTCTAAGCAAAAAACAACACTATACAACTCAGCCAATGTTCCATCGAAACATGTCTTTATCAATTCAAACACTAGAATTTCTTCAACGCCCTCATCCTGGGAATTAAAACGTGGACTTCGATAATATCGCCGATGATCCAGCGATTTTATCACTCAACCCTTCGATATAATAACTTTTCGCTTTTATATAAAAAATCACACTAATAAAAAATGATCGATTTTCTATTTACTTCAGTTTATTTATTTTTATTCTTTCTTAGCATGTGCGATTTTCTAATGAACAAAATGAACGATTATCAAGCAAACAACAAAAAAGAGAGAAGAAAAGAGAAGAGAAGAA
>Ga0209930_1002407_pt1 | contig 22344 bp, 26 predicted proteins | sample ThiBiot_500_biof_2_FD_183948 | JGI IMG/M metagenome (GOLD analysis project Ga0209930, IMG submission 183948) | Wastewater bioreactor microbial communities from Cape Town, South Africa - Thiocy_cont_500_biof (SPAdes) | ecosystem: Engineered > Bioreactor > Thiocyanate-remediating >... | reverse complement strand
TATCTATCTATCTATCTATCTATCTATCTATCTATCTATCTATCTATCGTGATCTATCTATCTATCTATCTATCTATCTATCTATCTATCTATCTATCTATCTATCTATCTATCTATCTATCTATCAATCTATCTATCTATCTATCTATCTATCTATCTTTCTATCTATCTATCTATCTATCTATCGTGATCTATCTATCTATCAATCAATCGTGATCTATCTATTTATCTATCTATCTATCTATCTATCTATCTATCAATCTATCAATCGTGATTTCATGCTCAATTGAATCACAGTCGAATCCTGAGATCTATTCCATCAATCGATTCTCAAACCAGCTCGATTAATTGTCGGTGTTGTATTGTGTGCAATACGTCTCTGCAGTGTCTAAAGTATAAGACGGATCAAATCGGCGATGTCAAGAAGATCGAGAAGCTGAACAACACATTCTTCCAGCTAATGACGCACAAGCATGCCGAATAAAGGAGCGTCGCTCTATTGCTCACGTTTCAAGAGAGAGTCGCTTGATGGCAAGAGAGATGTATCATCCATTCGGATGATGACAATGGTGTTCTCGACAGCATTGTGTATTGGATATTTGATAGAAGGAGATGATGACGATGATGATGAAGGAGGGGGACTCAGCATTGTAGCTATGAAACAAGGTCGCAAACAAGCAAGATAACGGAGAGGGAGAGTGTGAAGTGTAGGTGTCTTTGATCGATAGATGGATAGAGATAGCAAGCGCTGTACCATAGGAAGCCACGCGTGTATTGCTTGATCCTTCCAGCATTCGAGCAATGTATTGATCAATGGCACGAGAGTAAGAGTCAGCACCAATCCTAGAATGCCACTCGAATCAAATCAGCATGCATACACACGGAGATGCCTATCGAGACAAGCCATATATTCTGACAGTGGCATGAATGAACGTCTACATACGCGCTCACTCCTTGCGGATCTGACGCCATTGCTTCTTGCTGAGCTTCTTCAGCTTCTTGGAGGAGATCGTTTGAACCACCTCGGACTTTCGCTCGTTCTCGGCTCGACGCTTCTTGTTGGCCTCTTGACGAGCTCGCAACTCCTGCATCGTTCATTCATTCGTGGATACACGGATTCATTCAACCACACATGATCGTTAGAATCGATTCATTCTCAATGTCGAACTGCCATGCCACATCGATCGATCAACGAACCTCCTTTGCGATGCGAATACGCTCACGACGTTGCTTCTCGAGGTCTCGCAGACGCTTCAAACGAGCTCGCTCCTCCTCCTTATGCTTCCAGGACTTGCGCAGAGGCTCCCATGCGATGTTGCTCGATGTTCTACAATCGTTCACACGCTTGTTGATTAAGAGCCGTCCGATAGATCATGATCGATCCAGATGCAAGAGGGAGTACGGATGGGTACTTGTGAGTCTCGACGGGCTTCCAAGCACGACCGGAACGCGGACGTCCATCGACGGCGGCTCGAGTTCGATTGGCAATGTGAGTCTGCTTGGCGATCGAGATCTTGGTGTCGCCCTTGGAACGCGACTTGGAGCTCGAACTCGATTGAGCGGCATCTTCTGATTCGACTGGCGTAGTGCTGGTGGTAGGATCTGTGTCGATCGATTCAGTGGTTGTTGTGGCCATGATATCGTGAGAGGGAGAGAGCTCTTGGTCTTGTTGTTGTTGATACTGCGGATGGCGTTGAGAACCTGCGTGGTGGTAGTGGAAGATGGACGCGTTAGTCGATGATACAGCAGCAGCAGCAGCAGCAGCAGCAGCAGCAGCAGCAGCAGCAGCAGCAGCAGCAGCAGCAGCAGCGAGCTATCACAGATGCTATCACAGATGCTATCACAGATGCTATCGAGATCGTATGTGATAGCTATCGTTGCTCTTCAAGCTTGATCTATCATATTCTTGCATGATCTATCATATTCTTGCTTGATCTATCATATTCTTGCATGATCTATCATATTCTTGCTTGATCTATCATATTCTTGCTTGATCTATCATATTCTTGCTTGATCTATCATATTCTTGCATGATCTATCATATTCTTGCTTGATCTATCATATTCTTGCTTGATCTATCATATTCTTGCTTGATCTATCATATTCTTGCATGATCTATCATATTCTATCTTGATCTATCATATTCTTGCTTGATCTATCATATTCTTGCATGATCTATCATATTCTTGCTTGATCTATCATATTCTATCTTGATCTATCATATTCTTGCATGATCTATCATATTCTTGCTTGATCTATCATATTCTTGCATGATCTATCATATTCTTGCTTGATCTATCATATTCTTGCATGATCTATCATATTCTTGCATGATCTATCATATTCTTGCATGATCTATCATATTCTTGCATGATCTATCATATTCTTGCATGATCTATCATATTCTTGCATGATCTATCTTATTCTTGCTTGATCTATCTTATTCTATCTTGATCTATCATATTCTTGCATGATCTATCTTATTCTTGCTTGATCTATCATATTCTTGCTTGATCTATCATATTCTTGCATGATCTATCATATTCTATCATGCTCTATCTATCCTATCCCCGCAAACACACACACACACACACACACACACACACACACACACACACACACACACACACACACACACACACAAGGTACGTACCAGGAGGAGCAGCAGCAGCACGAAGAACGACGACAAGAAGCAAAGAAGAAGAAGAGGCAGCAGCAGCGTCGTCGATCTCGATCTCTCATACTCGCTCACTTGCTCACTTGCTCGCTCGCTGCCGCACCCCACACACCCACCCACACACCCGCATCATCATATACCTATCCCTATCCAGATCTCGATCTCTCATACTCGCTCACTCGCTCACTCGCTCACTTGCTTCGCTCGCTGCCGCACCCCACACCCAAACACACTCACATACCAGCAGCTATCCGGCACCAAGCAAGTATCATCATGTTCTTCCATGTACGTCGCGATCGATTCGATCTCACAACCAGCCCGATTACTGCCCTACATCAATGATATTCTGCGCGTATATCAATGATAGATCAACGCGTATATCAATGATATATCTACGTGTATATCAATGATATATCAATGATATATCTACGATATATATATATATATGCGCGTATATCAATGATAGATCAACGCGTATATCAATGATATATCAATGATATATCTACGCGTATATCAATGATATATCTACGTGTATATCAACGATATATCTATGATAGATCAACGCGTATATCAATGATATCTCTACGTGTTGATCAAAGTATTGATTGCGTGCTCATACATGGACGCTATCGACAGATACAACTCGAGAAGGAGATCGTCCTACATCCAAAGCACTTTGGCAAGACGCTGCGAAGCACGTTGCTCAATCGATTGTACGAGGAGGTCGAAGGCTCGTGCTCGGGAACCTATGGATGGTACTCGTCATCAACAATCATCTCTCGCCAATCAATGCATGGATGGAGAGATTGGTTGATTGGTTGGTTGATTGGTTGGTTGATTGGTTGGTTGGTTGGTTGGTTGGTTGGTTGGTTGGTTGGTTGGTTGGTTGGTTGGTTGGTTGGTTGGTTGGTTGGTTGGTTGATTGGCTGGTTGGTTGGTTGGTTGATTGGTTGGTTGGTTGCGTCGTGCGATCAATCGAATAGGATCATCTCCGTGACGAAGGTCGTGTCGGTGAGTGCTGGAAAGGTTCGTTGCTGTCGGATGAGCCATTGTCGAGTCGCTGCGATGAGTCAATTCAACCGACTCGATTCGATTCGATTCGATTGATGCAAATGAGTTGATGCGACTGATGGGATTCGACTGACTCGATTCGATTGATGCAATTCGATTGATGCTGATGATCTCGTAAAAAAGGTCCAAGAGGCAACGGGAATGGTGTTGTACACCATGTCGTACAAGGCCATTGTGTTCCGACCGTTTATCGGTGAAGTACTCGATGCCAAGGTTTCGACCGTCACTGCGGTGCGTCGCGTCAGCTCGCGCGCACGCGTTCCTCGTGGCGATGATACTGTTCTCCCAAGTGATCGCTGACGAATTCATTGACACTATTTAGGTGGGAATCATGGCGCAAGTCGGTCCATTGCGTGTGTTCGTATCTCAAAACGTACGACAACGTTGCTCTAGAGCAACGCAAGAACCTCTCCTCTGTGCCATGCGCGCGAGTCTAAATCGAATTCGATTCAATCGTGATGCTTGTAGTCGATTCCGGAAGATATGCGCTTCGATGGAGGCGCGTCTGCGGGAGCTCCTCCGGCTTGGATCTCAGAGGATGGCCGTGTTCGCATTCAAAAGGTACTTGCTACGCGATGAACGCATCAAGAAGACGACGAACGACGAGCGCCGGAGATCAGACAGAGCGACTCACTTGAACATGTAGGAGGATGCCATTCGACTCAAGATCATTGGTAAGAGCGTCAAGGTCTCTGATATCGTACGTGACCAATATCCTACGTTCGATTTGTGCGTGTGGGGTGAGCTCTAGAGCACTAACGCTCGTTGATATCATGTTCTTGTGGTGGTAGTTTGCTGTTGGCACGATCAAGGGAGACTTCTTGGGCCCCTTGAACTGAACGCAGGAGCCTCGGTAGAAGGAGAGACGGAGTACCAACAAACTGTGCTGCAGACATTGGCAGCGACAGCAACCTAGCAATGTAGAGAGTGGCCCGCGGCCGTGTCTCTCGTGTAGAGTAATTCGAGATGCTACTTGCACATGTGAGTGACATATATCTCATGGAACGAATATCGCAACGCTGTTATCCAGTAGTAAAGGGTAGCACGCTTACACGAGAAGCCGGTACAGATAGACCTCAAGACACTACTCAGTAGGCAGGTTCATTATATTCAGCAAGGTCTCGACGCCTGCTGCATCATCGCCAATCAAATCAAAGGAACGAGAAGATCTCGAACAAGATCTCGTTCGGAATCATCGACATCGATGCCGACTCGCCGTCATCGACCAGCGATCGAATCATCGTCATCGTCGAGACGGCTTGCTTGATCCATCGAGGGGCATATCGATGTCGATCAGGTCGCCATATGAACGTGTCGGCAAGCCATTGATTGGCTCCAATCACATGCACTTGATTGCCTGCCGTGAAGGCGACGAGACCTCGATGCTCGTCGAATGCAACGGCCGATGGCCTCTCGCGACCACAATCGAAGGATGAGATGTGATGGCCTTGGTGAGTGAATGATTGCAATCGAAGGTTGTTGTAGTCGGCGACGATGATTCGGCCTTGGTTGTCGATGCATACTCCATGAGGAAGCTTGAACTGGCCTGGTTGGTCGCCTTGTTGGCCGAACTCGAACAAGAACGAGCCATCGATCGACGACAATACTTGTACTCGATCATTGAAGGTATCAGCGACGATGATTCGGCATCGATCATGATCGATTGCAATGCTTGCTGGTCCTAAGAATTCTCCAGGTTGAGATCCTTGGATGCCGCCGATCTCGAACAAGAACGAGAGATCGATCGACGACACGAACACCAATCGATGGTTGTTGGAATCGACGATGATGATGCGACGATGATGGTTGTCGATGGCGATGCCTTGAGGACAGCTGAACTCGAGATCTCCTGATCCACGATGGCCGATGGACGATAGGAACGATTGGTTGCTCAGAGACCACGATTGTACTCGATTATTGCCGTAATCAACGATGAGGATGCGATCATGATCGTGATCGATCCTCAAGTCGAAAGGATTCACGAGCTGGCCTGGCCGGTTGCCTTGCACGCCGAGCTTGGACACGAACGAAGCCCCGTCATCACACGAGAATACTTGCACTCGATTATTGCTGGAATCTGAGATGAGCAAGAGACCTCGATGATCGAACACCAAGCCTGATGGACAGTTGAGCTGGCCATCGGCATCGCCTGGTTGCTTGGTGCCAATCGAGAACTTGATTCGAGCATCACTATCAAGAGGGTCGTCTTCCATCTCTTCCTCTTCAATCTCTCTCACAACTACAAAGAGATGATCCAAGCTCCAAACTGCTCAAACCAGAGAGATGGAGATATGAAGCTCTCTCTCTCTCACGAGACACGAGACACGAGAGAGACACCAAGCAAGCAGCAAGCAACGAGCAACAAGAAGCAACAAGAACCAATCGATGAAGGAACAAAGAACAGCACCTCCCTCCCTCAACCAACCACTCACTCACTCACGCGAGCCTATTCTTGCTGATGCTTCGTGATTCATCATGTCTTGGTATTGGTATTGGTATTGGTATTGGTATTGGTATTGGTATTGGTATTGGTATTGGTATTGGTATTGGTATTAGTATTAGTATTAGAAAGAGAAGTTGTTGATTGAGATTGATACAATGATTGATGAGAGAGAACAAGACTCATAATGAGCAACGCATTTGTGAGAGAGAGAGGCTTTGATTGATATCTCGTTCAAGATTGCGAAATACGACTTATCAATCATTCATTCATCAAGAGCTCTGGATCGGCTCAAAGATGCGAGAAGATCTCGAACAAGATCTCGTTCGGAATCATCGACATCGCCGAACACTCATCGATCAGCGATCGAATCATCGTCATCGTCGAGATGGCTTGCTTCATCCATGATGGAGCATATCGATGACGATCAGGTCGCCATGTGAACGTGTCGGCAAGCCATTGGTTGGCTCCAATCACATGCACTCGATTGCCTGCCGAGAAGACGATGAGACCTCGATGCTCGTCGAATGCAATTCCCAATGGATTCTCGATACCACAATCGAAGGACGAGATGTGATGGCCTTCGTGAGTGAATGATTGCAATCGATTGTTGCAGTTGTCGGCGACGATGATTCTGCCTTGATTATCGATGCATACTCCAAGGGGATGCATGAGCTGGCCTGGTTGATTGCCTTTGGAGCCGAACTCGAGCAAGAACGAGCCATCGATCGACGACAATACTTGCACTCGATCATTGAAGGTATCAATGACGATGATTCGATGTCGATCATGATCGATCGCAATGCTTGAAGGATATTCGAACTCGCCAGGTCGAGATCCTTGCCTACCGATCGCGAACAAGAACGAGAGATCGATCGACGACAAGAACACCAATCGATGGTTGTTTCTATCGACGATGACGATGCGATGATGATGCTTGTCGATCGCAATGCCTCGAGGATTGTGGAACTCGAGATCTCCTGATCCTTGATGGCCGATGCACGACAAGAACGATTGCTCGCTCAATGACCATGATTGTACTTGATTATTGGAACTATCAGAGATGAGGATGCGATCATGATCGTGATCGATCGCAAGGCCCCATGGATCCATGAACTGGCCTGGTTGGTTGCCTTCCTCGCCGAACTTGGACACGAACGAGCCGCCATCATCATCATCATCACGCGCAAATACTTGCACTCGATGATTGCTGGTATCGGCGACGAGCAAGAGACCTCGATGATGGTCGAACACCAAGCCAAGAGGATAGTTGAACCGGCCATCAGTACGGCGTCGTTTCTTGGTGCCGATCGAGAGCTTGATTCGAGTATCACGATCAAGACGATAGTCTCCCATCTCCACAATTCAATCTCTCTCTCTCACAACTACAAAGAGATACTCCCAAACTCCAAACTGCTCAAACCAAAGAGATGAAGATATGAAGCTCTCTCTCTCTCTCTCTCTCTCTCACGAGACACGAGAGACACCAGGCAAGCAAGCAACAAGCAACCAATCGATGAAGGAACAAAGAACAGCACCTCCCTCCCTCACCCAACCACTCACGCGAGCCTATTCTTGCCGATGCTTCGTGATTCATCATGTCTCGGTATTGGTATTGGTATTGGTATTGGTATTGGTATTGGTATTGGTATTGGTATTGGTATTGGTATTGGTATTGGTATTGGAAAGAGAAGTTGTTTGAGATTGATACGTTGGTTGATGAGAGCGGAAGAGTCATAAGGAGCAACCCATTTGGGTGAGGCCTTGCACGAGATATCAATCAAGCATTCATCAAGACCACTGGTACTTGCTTGATTGAGTGAGTGCGCCGGAAGATGAGAATGATCATCACATCATGGTGCAATTCTTCTGGTTGGTGGTGCTCTTGCAAGATAGATCACATGGCAGTGGTGATGATCTGGGGGTTGCAGTCTCGGATTGATGATCAAGAGGAATCTCGAGCTCTGGAGCCTCAAGATACGAGAAGATCTCGAACAAGATCTCGTTCGGAATCATCGACATCGATGCCGACTCGCCGTCATCGATCAGCGATCGAATCATCGTCATCGTCGAGATGGCTTGCTTCATCCATGAAGGTGCATATCGATGTCGATCAGGTCGCCATGTGAACGTGTCGGCAAGCCATTGGTTGGCTCCAATCACATGCACTCGATTGTATGCCGTGAAGGCGATGAGACCTCGATGCTCGTCGAACGCAACTCCGCGTGGATTCTCACTGCCACAATCGAGCGACGAGATGTGATGGCCTTCGTGAGTGAATGCTTGCAGCCGGATGTTGCGGTGGTCGGCGACGATGATTCGGCCTTGGTTGTCGATGCACATTCCAACAGGAGAATCGAACTGGCCTGGTTGATTGCCTTGTTGGCCGAACATGAACAAGAACGAGCCATCGATCGACGACAATACTTGCACTCGATAGTTGCCGGTATCAGCGACGATGATTCGGCATCGATCACCATCGATCGCAACATTTGTTGGAAAGTTGAACTCGCCAGGTCGAGATCCTTTGATGCCGCCGATCTCGAACAAGAGCGAGAGATCGATCGACGACAAGAACACCAATCGATTGTTGCCGGTATCGGCGATGATGATGCGATGATGATGGTTGTCGATCGCAATGCCAAGAGGATAGTTGAACTCGAGAGCTCCTGATCCTTGATGGCCGACGGACGATAGGAACGATTGGTTGCTCAGAGACCATGATTGCACTCGATGATTGTTGCTATCAACGATGAGGATGCGATCATGATCGTGATCGATCGCAATGCCGTACGGACATACGAGCTGGCCGAGTTGGTTGCCTTGCACGCCGAACTTGGACACGAACGAGCCATCATCACACGAGAATACTTGCGCTCGATGATTGCTGCCATCGGCGACGAACAACAGACCTCGATGATGGTCGAACGCCAAGCTTCGAGGATTATAGAACAGGCCATTAGCATTGCCACGTTTCTTGGTGCCGATCGAGAGCTTGATTCGAGCGTCACGATCAAGAGTATCGTCTCCCATCTCTTCCGATCCAAAATCTCACTCGCAACGACAAAGAGATATTCTCAAATACCACAAACCTCTCGAACCAACCAAGAGATGGAGACGCACACGCAGCAACAACGAGACGATGAACGAAGGAAAGAACACTACGGCTTGCGCATGATGTCTCTCACTCTCTCGCGCTCTCACACAAACAACGTTGAAACTTGAAGAACCGACGCCACCAAGTGAGAGAGAGAGAGAGAGAGAGAGAGAGCTTGATGGTTGTGATTGGCCATTATTGATGGCATGATTGAACGAATGGTATTCGAGCGCAAGCAGTGGGAGGGTCTGAACAGCAGCTGCTGGACGGTGGTCGGTAAGCCTCATCGCATTCAAACGAACGCGACATTCATTCGCTCATTCGCTCATTCGCTCTCACTCATGTACAACCATCCCCATCGGAATAGCGACTCGGTCTCTCGGTCCTTCACGACCGAACAACGAGCCAAACAAGCTTGGAGCTTGGGATTCTCATTGTTACAGCAAGGCCACGCGTTGCGGTCGCTCGAGCACTTCCACGCAGCGTTGCAGCTCGACGCCAGCTTTGCGCGGTGCCTCGTTGATCGAGCAGCTGCGTACGCTCAACTGAATGACCTGGCATCGGCACTCCGAGACGTAGATTGTGCGTTGGCTTGCAACCCGACCAGCGCATTGGCGCTGAGCACTCGAGCGGAGGTGCTGGCTCGAATGGGGCGATTCCACGAGGCACTCGCGTCATGGAATGCAGCGATCGACGTCGACGAGGAGGATGTGCAGTATCTCGTGTCTCGAGCGCGAACGTTGCTGGCGCTCGGACTCGTGAACGAGGCAATCATCGACCTCAACGATGCGATTGAAGCGTATCCCGAGTTCGTGGAGGCATTGATGATTCGCGGGCTGACCTTGATCGAGATGGAACGCCAAGAGGAGGGAGAGCGCGATCTCGCGAGCGTTCTGGAACTCGAGGCGAGCAAGGAGCGCGAGATCCAGATGACTCGAGATCGCATGAGAGTTGGCGAGAGCTTCACGAGTACGATATCGTAGCCGATGTGTGTATGCGAGATTGTGTGTGCGTTGAATTAGAGGTACTGATGATATGCGCGCTGCAATGGATAGCGCAACTCGCGGCTTCGATGCAAGGACTCGCTGCAACAACAACAGCAGCAGCAGCAGCAGTAGCAACCCCAATATCCAGCGAGGAGGATAGCGACTGTACCATCTCGATCTCGACGCAGCTCGCAAGTATGTACACGCGTAATCGTCGCGTGATCGTCGCGTGATCGTGGAATGCGAGTCCTCACTCGATCATGTCCGCGCATACCTTTTGTGCATCAGACGCCCTCGAACGAGCAGAACGAGCAGAAGCGCTGCTCGCAGGTATTGCCATCATTGCTGTGTCAAGTCGGCAGTCATCAAGATGGCTGACAGGCGTCATGTGGGGCGTGGGCAGAGGCGCTTCTGCGAGCGGAACAAGCCGAGCATCGCCTGCAACAAGCAACTCAAGCGAGCCAGCCCAGCGAGTGATCGAATGCTTGCTGGTGGCTCAACCACAAAGCCACGAGTGAGTGGCGTCATTGTATGGCCATCGAGCAAGTGAGCGAGATGTCGGTTGGTTGGGTCATTCGTGCCGACAGGAATAAGGTCAAGACCGACGAGTTGCATCGAAGAGCCTCGCTCACATGGCGAGCTCCATGGTCTTCGATCGTGTTCAACTTTGAGAGGTCAAGAGCATCTCGTGATTGGTCGATTGGATGGATCGATTGGTCGATTGATTGGATGGAGTTGGTGGGCCTCGTACCGAGGAGTTGTGGTGGAGCATCTCGCTAGCATGAAGCGCTCCGTTGGCCTTGATGTTGTTCTCCTGCAATCGATTGACGCGTGTGAGAGAGAGAGATATCTCGGTCTCTGATGCAAACGCCCAAGACCTTGAATCAATCGGGATCGAGATGAAGACTTGATCGATAACTTGATTTGTATTGATGAGAACGAGAGATCACAGATACATATCAAAGAGACTGTGCTTGCCAGATCCACAATAATGTGAGAGACACCACGCGACTCGGTGCCAATCGTTCAAAGTCATGGCATTGAGTCACTCATCATCCATCAACCTGACGAACATCGCCAATACAATCAAAGGAACGAGAAGATCTCGAACAAGATCTCGTTCGGAATCATCGACATCGATGCCGACTCGCCGTCATCGACCAGCGATCGAATCATCGTCATCGTCGAGATGGCTTGCTTGATCCATCGAGGAGCATATCGATGTCGATCAGGTCGCCATGTGAACGTGTCGGCAAGCCATTGATTGGCTCCAATCACATGCACTCGATTGTATGCCGTGAAGGCGATGAGACCTCGATGCTCGTCGAATGCAACTCCGAGTGGCTCAACGCCACAATCGAACGACGAGATGTGATGGCCTTCGGGAGTGAATGACTGCAATCGACAGTTGTTCATGTCGGCGACGATGATTCGGCCTTGGTTGTCGATGCACACTCCTCGAGGAACACTGAGCTGGCCTGGTTGGTCGCCTTGTTGGCCGAACTCGAGCAAGAACGAGCCATCGATCGACGACAATACTTGCATTCGATGATTATTGGTGTCGGAGACGATGATTCGGCATCGATCATGATCGATCGCAATGCCCGATGGATAATCGAGCTCTCCAGGTCGAGATCCTTTCTTGCCGACAGAGAACAAGAACGAGAGATCGATCGACGACAAGAACACCAGCCGGTCGTTGCCAGTATCGGCGGCGACGATGCGGCGATGATGGTTGTCGATGGCGATACCTTGGGGACAGTCGAACTCGAGGTCTCCTGATCCTTGCTGGCCGATGGACGACAAGAACGATTGGTTGCTCAGAGACCATGATTGTACTCGATTATTGAGCGTATCGACGACGAGGATGCGATCATGATCGTGATCGATGGCGATCGCCCATGGACGGAAGAGCTGGCCCGGTTGGTCTCCTCTCTCGCCAAGCTTGGACACGAACGAGAAGCCTTCGTCATCATCGTCATCATTGCAAGAGAATACTTGCACTCGATGGTTGAAGGTATCGACGACCATCAAGAGACCTCGATGATCGAACACCAAGCCTCGAGGTCCATTGAACGAGCCATCATCATGGCCTTGTTGGATGGTGCCAATCGAGCACATGATTCGAGCATCGATGTCGTCATGGTGCGGCTGATTGAGATGGTCGCTCATGTTTGCATCACACGCACAGCTGCAACAAAGATATCGACCGACACTGCACGAGACTCACACGACCGAGAATGAGATGCTGGGTTGTTTGAAGATACGAGAGGCAGACGATGACTGTGCGAGAGAGACAGACACGCACACACAGCGCGAGAGGCAGACGAGATGCGAGCACGAGAGGGACACCAAGCAACAACGACCTCGCTCTCTCTCAGACGCGCCACTGCTGACTCGAACACACTCGAAAGGACCTTCCAATTCATCGCCATCATGACCATGATCCACATTATCAACAACAATCGAATGGGTTCATTTCGCATGATTGATCGTGGCATTGAGACACATCGCAAAGAGCTCAGATACTGATGGCACACACACACACACACCAAGCGCAACTGCTTCCAATCTCTCTCTCTCTCGCGATCAAAGGAACGAGAAGATCTCGAACAAGATCTCGTTCGGAATCATCGACATCGATGCCGACTCGCCGTCATCGACCAGCGATCGAATCATCGTCATCGTCGAGATGGCTTGCTTCATCCATCGAGGGGCATATCGATGTCGATCAGGTCGCCATGTGAACGTGTCGGCAAGCCATTGATTGGCTCCAATCACATGCACTTGATGGCCTGCCGTGAAGGCGATGAGACCTCGATGCTCGTCGAATGCAACATCCGATGGGTATTCCATGCCACAATCGAAGGACGAGATGTGATGGCCTTCGGGAGTGAACGATTGCAACCGACTATTGTAGAGGTCGGCGACGATGATTCGGCCTTGGTTGTCGATGCACACTCCATGAGGATTACTGAACAGGCCTGGTTGATTGCCTTTGGAGCCGAACTCGAGCAAGAACGAGCCATCGATCGACGACAATACTTGCACTCGATGATTGAAGGTATCAGCGACGATGATTCGGCATCGATCATGATCGATCGCGATGCCTGATGGCCAATTGAACTCTCCAGGTCGAGATCCTTTGATGCCGCCGACCGAGAACAAGAACGAGAGATCGATCGACGACAAGAACACCAATCGATTGTTATATGAGTCGACGATGACGATGCGATGATGATGGTTGTCGATGGCGATGCCTTGAGGATAATCGAACTCGAGATCTCCAGAACCGTGTTTGCCGATGGACGACAAGAACGATTGGTTGCTCAGAGACCATGATTGTACTCGGTTATTGCCGGTGTCGACGATGAGGATGCGATCATGATCGTGATCGGTCGCGATGCTATTAGGATATTGGAACTGGCCTGGTTGGTCGCCCTTCTCGCCGAACTTGGACACGAACGAGGCCCCATCATCATCATCATAAGAGAATACTTGCACTCGATGATTCCAGTAATCGACGACCATCAAGAGACCTCGATGATGATCGAACACCAAGCCTGATGGGATGTTGAGCGAGCCATCAGCATCGCCTCGTTGCTGGCTGCCGATCGAGAACTTGATTCGAGCTTCTCGAGCAAGAGGGTCGCCTTCCATCTGCTGCACTTCAATCTCTCACGATGACAAAGAGATACTCCCGAGCTCCAAACAGGAATGATAAGGAATGATGATGCAGAGCGCATACAGGAGCAGGAGACACGCAACGAGCCAACGAACCAAACAATGAAGCCGATGAGACCTGACTGTGGCGTTCTCTACCTCGGCGGTTGCCTCTGGAGATACTACTGCCTCAACCCAAGACAATCAGCATCATATGTCGACGCGTGAGGAGCCAGTAAGCAACAAAGAACGATCGCTATGTGACAGTACAGCATGAGTCATCATGACTAGTAACTAGTAACGACTGTCGCGTGATGATGAGTCAGCAAGCAGCTGGAGTGACCGCCACGTCACAGCACCGCGTGGGTCATCACGCGACAGACTACTGCCTTAACCGTAGACCATCACCATCGTAGGCATCACCTTCCTTACGTGTATTGCCGATGACCTACTTGCCACACACGCACCCACACACGACACACCACACACCTCATCGCTGTCTGCTGCTGTGTCGCTCGCGTCTTACACACCGTGCTTCCTTCGTCGTTGTTGCATCTATCTCTTGATCTCTGACAAGCTAGCTTGATCTATCACTATCTCATCGCTATCTCTTGATCTCTGACTAGCAAGCTTGATCTCTATCATTATCTCTTGTTGCATCTATCTCTTGATCTCTGACTAGCAAGCTTGATCTCTATCGATATCTCTTGTTGCATCTATCTCTTGATCTCTAACTAGCAAGCTTGATCTCTATCATTATCTCTTGTTGCATCTATCTCTTGATCTCTAACTAGCAAGCTTGATCTCTATCACTAGCTCATCTCTATCTCTTGATCTCTGATTAGCAAGCTTGATCTCTATCGATATCTCTTGTTGCATCTATCTCTTGATCTCTAACTAGCAAGCTTGAGCTCTATCGATATCTCTTGTTGCATCTATCTCTTGATCTCTGACTAGCGAGCGACAACTCTCACCGACACAGCCAACAAGAGTAGCTTATCACTGCTCTCCTCGAGATGTCGACTCGCATCGTTACTCGTTCCAGGGCTCGCGCGTCGATCGACGAGCCCGTCGCGCGTCAACCTACCAAGCAGACGACTCGTGTGTCGAAGGCCGTGCAGGCGAGGAAGGCTAAGGCCGATGATCGCCGCAAGGCAGCCGCCGAGAAGCGCGCAACTCGAGGTCGATCATTGCCCGACCCGCACGAGGACGCGTCTGGCTCGGACGACGACGAGCCTGAAGAGATGAATGTCCAACAAGGTCGCGAGCCGCCTGAGGCACCGAACGCGCCAACGCCTGAGCCACCGAAGGCGCAGCCGCCAACGCCTGAGCCACCGAAGACGCAGCCTTCACCGGTATCAGGGCAGCCAACGACGCCAGACCAGTCACTGGTGAGGAACGGACGGTTCGACGAGGACGAGCTCGATACACCGCGAACCTGGGTACCGCGAACCTGGGTACCGCTCACACCGATACCGCGAACCTGGGTACCGCTCACACCGATACCAGGCACGGTTGCTCAAGGATCTTGCAGGCCCAAGCCGGACCTCCTACTGCGCACCGTACCTCTGTTCGACCCTGAAAAGAAGGGCGCGCGCAAGTGGCTGGAGACTTTTGAGCGAGCTGCACAAGCCAATGGATTGGATGGCAACACCATTATCATCGCTTTCAAATACAAGCTGGCCAAGTTCGCCGCGACATGGGCTGAAGCGCAACAACTCTCGACGTACGAGCACTTGCGAACGCGCTTCCTCGCGTACTTTGGATCGGCGCTGCGGAACGAGAGATTCCGGAGTGCCGTGGGCCAGCGTACTCAACAACCTGGCGAAGCACCATCCGCGTACTATTACGCTTTAGCAGCGTTGAACGCGCAGGCAAGCCCGGGCTTTAACGAGACTGAACTGCGCGACAAGTTTGTCGGAGGGTTGCACCCGAGTCTCCAGCCGCTCGCAAAGACTTGGTTTGGCGAGCTCTACGACTGGGGACTCCACAAGAGGCTCGACAAGCTCGACTCGAAGGCTTTCAAGATGGACATCATCAAGCGATCCAACCGCTTTCAACCGTACGCGTCTCCAAGCACCGATGCAGATGCCGGTCAGCGCAACACCGGTGTGCGTTTCAAGTGCCACCAACCTGGGCACCTCAAGTACAACTGCCCGAACGTCGGTCAACAAGCGACGTCGAAGAAGCGCGACAACAAGCAAGCTCTGTGCTTCAATTGCGAACAACCTGGTCACATTCAACGAAATTGCCCACGCAACAAGAGCAAGTCTGATGAGTCAGACCAAGTGACCCAGCAGGACCTCCAACAAGTTGTGAAGGAGCTCAAGAAGTGGGTGGAGATTCTGAAGGGCGATAAGCGGAGCTCGGACTAACGGGAACGACCAATCGCTACGACCTCGATGCTCCGTTTGGATCCAAGGACATTGAGTGGACGCCACAGTCGACACTGGCTGTGATGTTACTGTTCTTCACAAGCATATATATTGCTGATCGTTTACAATCATGTCTTTTATCAACGAACATATATTCGATTGTCGACTGCCAACAATGACCCATTAGTGGTCTGTGGTCGTGTCGACGTGGACCTGCGATTTGGCAACGTCGCAGAGACCTTTCATATTCAAGCGATTATCGTGTGTAAAACTTGTGTACTCAGATGCTACTTGGCATGAACACACTTGTGCAAATGGGTATTTAGATTGATTTGGATTCTTGGGCACTACGGTTGAGAAGACAACGAAGCTATCTATCTCGAAGGAGGGTATTGCGAGATGCTGCTGCAGCGAGACGACGGCGCAAAGAACAGTAGCTGCTTCCTCCTCGTGGTCTAGAGGGAGTGAGAGTGAGAGAGAGAGAGAGAGTGCTTTGTCGTTGGGCATTTGGTACTGCTCTTGCTGCCAATCCTCCCTCATCCTCCTTCCAACGATCTCGATCTGCAACCCAACGCTCTTCAATCTTCATTCTGGAGATCTCAATATGCGAGAGAGAGAGAGAGAGAGAGAGAGAGAGAGAGAGAGAGAGAGTGGTGATGCCAAAAATACCACCCAATCAGCGCAAAGCAAACGGGGCACGATCGGGGTATTGCCACGTGGCTGCCTTGCAGCAATGAGTGTCAGCTAAGAAGCCTTCTCTCTTTCTCTTTTTGTGTGTGTGTGTGTGTGTGTGTGTGTGGTGGGTGTGTGTGTGTGTGTGTGTGTGTGTGTGTGTGTGTGTGTGTGTGTGTGTGTGTGTGTGTTCGCGTTTGTTTTGTGCGTGCCTTGTGTAGTCCTGTCTGGGCTCCTGTAGTGGGATAGATTGCTACCATTAGAACCACCACTATCCAACATTCCCTACCTATCTCTCTCGCACGCGCGCGCTCTCTGATTCTGTCGTACACGCGCGCGCAATGGCACGTATCGACTGGGCTCGCTACAAACTTCAAGAGCTCGCACTCGTTGTGGGTCGTCGCATCCAATATACGAGCAACTTCGTGGCGTACTTTGGAGTGACGCCGAGCGTGTTCAGTGCCTTGTACTCCAAGGCGGAAGGCAAGACGAGCAGCAAGGCGCTCGCGGCAGGCTTGCATCTATTGAAGCACTATCCCACAGCCAGCACCGCGGACTGCGCACTCTTTGGTGTTGGTTCCTTTACGACCTATGAGCGTTTGGCATGGAATGGTATCGAGTATCTTTCTTGGTTGTCCCAACATGTGGTACGTCTGGCGCGGCAACGAATGGCGCACTCGAGTGACATTCGTACGAGAGCGAGTGAGAGCGATCGCGCTGAATCGCGTGTGCGTGTATCCAGATACAATGGGACAAGCGCTTGCAGTATGGAGGAGGCCCCGATACGCTTGCTCTCGCTCTCGATACGATCGCCTTCATCGTTCGTACGACCGACGATCAATACTACAGCCCCAAGCATCGCAAACATGCAGTCAAGGTATCGCCCTACACGGAGCATGCTCCAATTGTTATCTCTGTCTCTGTGTTCTCACTCGCGATATCTCATGATTGGTCATGCTCATCAGTATGAAATGGTTGTGACACTCAACTCTCGAGAACCGCACATTGTGTGGGTAGCTGGCGGCGTGCCTGCCAGGTACTGGTTGCTTGTAACACATACCTATCCTCGTTACCATATTGTTATCTCTTGTTGTTGTCGTCGTCGTTTGGGCCCCAAACGAGTGATTGCTCACCAGCGTTGCCCTGACAGAATCAAGGACCTTGAGTTGGCTCGCAGTAGCCACTTGCTGGAGGCTCTCGCGCCTGGCGAGCGGATGATCGCCGATGGTTTCTACGCCAGCGAGCCGAAGCTCGTGACGCCAGTGCGCAAACCGCGCGCTCGCGAGCTCGAGGATGCCGAGGTGACGTACAACCGCTGCCTGGCGGAGCACCACGAGCGCGTGGAACGTGTCTTTGCGATCATCAAGCAGTTCAAGGCCATGAGAAGCACCTGGAGAGCGCAGATCCACTCGCAAACGACGGCGTTCTTTGCCGTGTGTTGCGTCGTGGAGATGATGTTCGACACGAAGGAGCTGGAGCTCGATGGTACCGACGCCCGTGAGGACAAGGATAGCAACTACCGGAACGACGACGGCCACCGCGACGCCGCCGCTTATGACGACTCTCGTGACGACGGTTACGACGACTATGGACCGAATCCCGATGGCAGCAATGGCGAGGAGGAGCTCGCTGATGACCCGGACTATGCGTATTATACAGGCTTCCGAGATAGAGATGATACAATCTCTGAGGGCCGATCTACCTATCGTGATCTGTCGTGATCTTTCTATTGTGCCAATCGCTATGATGATGATGTAGCCTCTATCTATTTGTTTGTCTTTCTGTTTGTCTGTCGTGATCTATCTATTGTGCCACTCAAGTAACCGCGAATGTTGCTGTCGGAGGTTCGTAACCGCGAGTAAAGATTGAGAAATGGCACGCAGGCGTGTTGCGCATTTGTGGCTTATAATGACTAAGAGGGTGCAGCATGTGTCGCTAACCGAAATCCAAAGGCTGGATGCGTGGCACTATGTGATTGTATCGTCGTCATCATCATCAACCTGACAAACACTGCGATACGATCAAAGGAACGAGAAGATCTCGAACAAGATCTCGTTCGGAATCATCGACATCGATGCCGACTCGCCGTCATCGATCAGCGATCGAATCATCGTCATCGTCGAGACGGCTTGCTTCATCCATCGAGGAGCATATCGATGTCGATCAGGTCGCCATACGAACGTGTCGGCAAGCCATTGGTTGGCTCCAATCACATGCACTTGATTGCGTGTCATGAAGGCGATGAGACCTCGATGCTCGTCGAACGCAACTGCCGATGGATGCCCGATACTGCGGCAATCGAACGACGAGATGTGATGACCTTCGGGAGTGAATGATTGCAATCGATGGTTGTCAGTGTCGGCGACGATGATTCGGCCTTGGTTGTCGATGCACAATCCAAGTGGAAGCTTGAATTGGCCTGGTTGATCGCCTTTGGAGCCGAACATGAGCAAGAACGAGCCATCGATCGACGACAATACTTGCACTCGATTATTGCCGATATCAGTGACGATGATTCGGCATCGATCATGATCGATCGCGATGCCTGATGGATAATCGAACTGTCCAGGTCGAGATCCTTTGATGCCGCCAGTCGAGAACAAGACCGAGAGGTCGATCGACGACAAGAACACCAATCGATGATTGTTGGTATCGGCGATGACGATGCGATGATGGTTGTCGATGGCGATGCCTCGAGGACAGTTGAACTCGAGATCTCGTGATCCTTTCTTGCCGATGCACGACAAGAGAGATTGGTTGCTCAGAGACCATGATTGTACTCGATAATTGCCTCTATCGACGATGAGGATGCGATCATGGCCGTGATCGATGGCGATGCCCCATGGATAGTAGAGCTGGCCTGGTTGGGCGCCTCGCTCGCCGAACATGGACACGAACGAGAAGCTCTCCTCTTCGTTGCAAGAGAACACTTGCACTCGGTGATTATTGGTGTCGACGAGAAGCAACAGGCCTCGATGATGGTCGAACACCAAGCCGCGAGGCCACGACAACACTCGATCGTGGTAAGTTGGTTGGATGTCACCAATCGAGAACTTGATTCGAGCATCGATGTCATCATGGCGCGACTGGTTGAGATGGTCGGTCATGCTTGAAGCGCGCTAAGCAAGGAGATATAGAGATGCTCCAAACTCCAAATTGCTCAAGCCAAGAGATAACAATGCACCAAGCACACGAGACACGAGAGAGAGCGAGAGAGAGAGAGAATGGCAGAATGACGATGATGGAACGGAGACGGGAATAAAAAAGAAAGGGAGGGAAGGGCGGAACAAGACACGAGGGCGTTTAGCTCAGATGGTAGAGCGCTCGCTTTGCATGCGAGAGGCAGCGGGATCGATACCCGCAACGTCCAGAAAGGGGCAATTATCTTGTTGCCCCTCACCTTCTTGTTGTTGCTGATATCTTGTTGCCCTCACCTTCTTGCTGCTGCAATTATCTTGTTGCCCCTCACCTTTTTGTTGCTGATATCTTGTTGCCCCTCACCTTTTTGCTGCTGTTGCTGTTACCCCCTGATGAACCTAGCGGATCCTATCAACGAGTATATATCGCACGTAACGTTGCAGTTCGTGCAGGGCTGGTATCGTAGGTGCAAGTTTATCCGTCACTCAAGTGTGGACGATGAATAAACTCGAGCTACGCGTCGTCCTCGTAGTCACCGGTGCAATCGTCGTTCGAGGCTTCCGATCCCATCAGGCGTACATGCGCGATATCGTCCGCTTCGCTGATACCAGGGAGTCTGGCGAGACAAATTCGGTGGTGCTTTGTCGATTGGCCTCCGCAAGAAGCGAGGGTAAAGCGGCCATCAAAGCCGCCAGCCGCTGGTGTGCTTGTTCGATCGGCAGTTGCAAACTCCTGCGCCAGTGTCAGTATTACAAACATACTATCATACTATCATACTATCATACTATCATACTATCATACTATCATACTATCATACTATCATACTATCATACCGGATTTCTTTGACTGCTCGGGTCAAGTCCGCATGCTGCGTCATCATCGCAGCGAACTCTGCGACGATTCGGTTGGCTAACAACCGATTGCCAGCGGGTGTAGGCGGATAGGCAGCCGGATCAGCAGTCTGCAGTGCAATTCGACGGTGTTTTGACCAGGCATCGATAGGGAGCAGCGGCTTTACGCGGAAGAGCTCGTTGCGCTGTGCACGGTCGAACGCAGCTTGTGCCTTGCGCTGGCGCTTGGTTTCGCGCTCGTCAGCGGCAGCTTCATCGCGAGCACGCTTTCTGGATGACCGCAAGCCGATTAGCACCAGAGAGCCACTGACGTCACAACGCACCACCTACTGATACTCACTTTTCCTCTTGTCGGCGCGCTGTCTCCTCCGGGTTCCCGGCAAGATATTGCGCAGGGGAATCTTCGAGAGAACGCGCAATCCATTGGGCAGGCTGGCAAGCGTGGCGATGCAGATACGGCATGTGGCAGTTGCTACAAGGCGCGGGCGAGCGAGCTATCGTTCGTGCATCGATAAGCATCACTTGCAGCAGTGATACAAAGTATCAACATACTTGTCGGAGTAGGTGTGGCAGGAGTGGCAGTGGCAGCAGGGGTCGACGAAGTACTGCTCGTGCAAGAGATTGCTGCGGGCCGTTCGGGCGACCTGCTGCGGCGCGGGGCGTGACGCGGCCCGGCCACTGGAAATGGGAGGCTAGCCTCCCATTCTGGGTAGCGATCTCTCGCTACTTGGACCTTGCGCAAGAGCCCGTCGGGCTCGATGTTCAAACGCGCCAACAACCTAGGATTCAAGCAACGACAGGTCGTTACGACCACGGCTTCGGACACGAAGGCTGCGCGTGTGTGCGCGTACGTACTCGTCAGTGATGTGCGGAATCACATAGCCAACATCATACCCGTTTGCCAACAAGATTGGTAGCGCATCCGCGAGGCCAAAGTACTTGACCCAAGCAAGAAACATCGCATCGCCCATCATCAAAAAACGCGTGTGCGCGGGGGCGCTGGAGAGCAAAGCGAGTCAGCCGCGATCGGGCATGAGAAGGAGAGTGGCGGAGCTCAGGAGCGCAGAAGGGTCCAACAGGGGGTAAACAGCAACAGCAAGAAGGTGAGGGGCAACAAGATAATTGCAACAACAAGGTGAAGGGCAACAAGATAATTGCAGCAACAACAAGGTGAAGGGCAACAAGATATCAGCAGCAACAAGAAGGTGAGGGGCAACAAGATATCAGCAGCAACAAGATAATTGCAGCAACAAGAAGGTGAGGGACAACAAGATATCAGCAGCAACAAGATATCAGCAGCAACAAGAAGGTGAGGGACAACAAGATATCAGCAGCAACAAGAAGGTGAGGGGCAACAAGATATCAGCAGCAACC
>Ga0209930_1002406_pt1 | contig 22377 bp, 18 predicted proteins | sample ThiBiot_500_biof_2_FD_183948 | JGI IMG/M metagenome (GOLD analysis project Ga0209930, IMG submission 183948) | Wastewater bioreactor microbial communities from Cape Town, South Africa - Thiocy_cont_500_biof (SPAdes) | ecosystem: Engineered > Bioreactor > Thiocyanate-remediating >... | reverse complement strand
GAACAAAAACATCTACAATTCAATACATCGATACCATTATGGTTGGACAATTATTCGCGAGATTATCCCGAAGAATTTATGCTCATCTAATAGAGAAAATATAAATTTATTTCATAATAAAAAAAATGTGTCGTTAATCATTTTCTACGTAACTAATTGATAATTGGTTGCCATACTGTTTTTCGAGTCTGTCTCCAATAGCAAACATCATCAAATTCTGTACGATTTGTTTGTTTTTTTCTACGTTTAAATTTGTCATGATTCGTTCGAGTTGTTCCAATTCATTTAGTTTGTAACCGAATAATGATTTTATTGAAGATTTAAGTTGCAATAGAAGAGACATCGTTGCTTCTCGAGTCGTGTTAGCTATAAGAATTTCGTGATGATGTTCGTACTGTTCGTGTACAATGAGAGTAAGTGTGAATTTATTATGCCATCCTACACGACTTTCCGAAAAAAACTGTTGACCTTGTCTTGTATACGGAATGCGTTGAATATAATTAGAGAATTCTCCGTTAAATTGACTATATTGAACGGCTAATTTATCAATATAATCGGAAAATTGTGCGTTATCAATAACTTCAAATGATGCAAATACTTGTTCAGCACTCGAACGAAAACGTATTTTTTGAAATAATTCAAGCGACTCTAGAGCATGTTCTCCGTTCAATGGTATTTTAACTTTCATACGTTGGTTTTCTATTATCCATCCGATTATTAAAGCAACAACGCCCCATACAAGCAACCACGTTAAAGAATGATCTGTCATTTCTTTTTTACAAAAAAAAACTCGAGAATGCAAACATTTACTTACGACAACAACTTCTAATAATTTTTTTTTGCAAAGTAATAAATAAACTATACGTTCTCTCTATGTGCCATCTGGCTTCCTCTTTGTTGATTCGATAGAAATATAGGATAAGATAAAAGAACGAAAAGAAAATTTGTTATTTTTTTTGCGTTTGTTTGAAATGTCAATAGATGTTTTAGTGATTGGTTGTGGTCCAGCTGGAATTGCTGCTGGAATTGAATTTGAAAAATCGAAAATTAATTATTTAATATTAGAAGGACGTAATCGAATCGGTGGACGAGCATTTACCGATGAAATTACATTTGGACGCGAATGTCCCGTTGATTTAGGTGCACATTATCTCAGTCATCATCAAGAAGATAATTTTCTATTTCAAAACTATATTAAATCCGACAAAGATGTCATTCAAACCGATGAATATCATCCATCGACTGTTAAACTCGTCGATCGAAATGGACATTCAATATCCGAAGATTTAATAAATCAATCGACGAAATTTGTCGATTATTTATTCGAAATGATTTCGAATTATTCGAAAATCGAAAGCAACAAAGATCGATCAATATTCGATTTGATTCATTCAGAAATCGACAATATATCCGATAGACAAATTCAAGAACTCGTTCGATTATTCCTCAGCTACACAGAACGACACGAAGGTTCTGATCTCAATCAACTTTCGACATTATTCAACGGCAAAGCCGAAGCAAATCTCGAATATACACATTTAGCTATTGCAAATGGATACGGAAATTTAATTAAACAAATAGCTGATAAATATCAACTACGAATTGAATTGAATTCGATTGTCTCATCGATTGACGTCGACAACGAATTTGTCAATGTAAAAACCACGGACAATCGATCGTATCAATCTCGATTTGTCCTACTCACAGTTCCACTGGGTTGTTTGAAGAGAAAATCGATTGAATTTCATCCGCCGCTACCTCAATGGAAAGAAAATGCCATTGAAACGATGGGTTTCGGTTTGTTAGATAAGATTTATCTTCAATTTTCGACTATTTTCTGGGAAGAACATTTACAACGAATAACAATCGTCAACGATCGATGGCATTCGTTCTATTGTTTGCCCGAATATTCAATGTTAGCGCTGTACATTTCGGGTTCATTTGCAAACGAAATCGAACAATTATCCGATGAGCAAATCATCGATGATATTATGAAATCTTTGAAACGAATCTATTCGAATTCGAGTTATCCAATCAAATGGTTGGTGACACGATGGAGTCGAGATCCATTTGCCAACGGATCTTATTCGACTTATCACGTGGGAAATGACACTCAAACAGTTCGAGATCTAGCTCGAGAAACACACGATGGGAAAGTTCATTGGGCTGGTGAACATACGAATTTTAATGGATGCATTGGTTACGTTGATAGTGGAGTCGAAAGTGGCTTTCGAGAGGCAAAAGTAATTTGTCAAAGGTTGTTTCTTTTTGAAAATAAACATAAATGATGTCGTTGTTACGAACAGTTAAATGTTTGAGTTTGTTGATTTTGATCGGTGCTATCGGCGTATCGATTCGATATGAATCGACGAATTCGAAATATCTGTTTGTTCGTTGTTTACATTCGTTATTTTCGATAAAATATTCGGTGATTTCCGATCCAATTCGACCGGAATTAAGTGCTGATTATCGAGCATTTGAACATTTATTAAAATTCAATTCTAAATTTCAACTCGATCCACTCAAAGATCCGCTTGTTATCGTTAAAGATATTCGATCGAGTATTTCATTTGCTGATCTTATTCCTAAATCGAAAGATTGTCGAATTGAAAAGGAAATTCTGGAATATAATGGACAGAAAGTCGATTCATTTTGGGTTGATCATCGTCGAAATGATGATAAATCAAACAAAATTTTAGTTTACTTTCATGGTGGAGGATACATCCTTGGTGATATCGATTGTAAATGAACAATTCTTATATGAAATCTAGTTGATTTGAAACGTGTTTGTTTGTTTGTTTGCATAGTTTATGCGGGTATTGAATGCCATTTGTCACGTCTTTTCAATCTCGTTGTTCTTCATATCGAATACCGACTTAGTCCGGAACATGCGGCACCTGCAGCTGTTCAAGATAGTCTGACTGTCTATCGAGCACTTCTGAACAAGAATTCATTTCAATTTATATTCATGGGTGATTCAGCTGGAGGTGGTCTGGCGTTATTAACAATTCAATCAATTATTCAACAGAAATTATCGGTTCCAATCGGTGTTATTGTTCTTTCGCCATGGGCTGATTTGTCTCTTTCAGCTGATAGTTTCACTCGGAATGCATTGACCGAACTTCAGTTCTCTCGTGATGATTTTAAATGGCTTGTCAAGCAAATTCTTGGCTCGAATTCTTCGCAATTATCAGCGAACAATTCAATTTTCAGTGCTCTATTCGGCTCTTTCGAAGGATTTCCACCGACGTATGTCAATGTCGGAACTGCTGAAGTGCTCGAAGATGATGCACGAGCAGTAGTTACAAAAGCCGAACAATCAGGAGTCAATGTTACATTTGAAATTGGTTTACACATGCTTCATGTCTATCCAATTTATTTTCTCTACTATCCCGAAGCTCGACAAGCACTCGATCATATTCATCATTGGATAAAAACCAACTGTCACACATAAATAAAAATTAGCTTTACTATCCTTACATCTTTGATTTTCTTTTGATGAGGTATTACGAATGGTTACATTTTGAATTGAATTTTATCTGTAGGATTCAGACGCTGTGTTTCAAGCACACCTCGATGCTATTGAAAAGAAATAATTCGCGAATAATACAAAATAGAATAGAAACAATTAAAGTTCATTGAGAGTCGATTCAATTTTTGGTCCTCGATTGAATGTATTAATGTACTGCTCGGTCGTTGGTTTCTCTAGACTATGGTATACAGTCGATGCAGAACATATTTCTGAACTTACGTGAGAATGATCCCAAATATTTTAATTTGCTGTTTCTCATCCATACGTTTTCTACCATAAAATACGTTGAAAAACGCGACATCACCAAAAAACAACATTTCATCCTGCTAATGCCATGGCAATGAATCGCATTCGTTTCGCTACTCGTCTACTATATGCTTCATTCATTCTTCTTCTCTTCTTCCTAGCATTTCATCATTCATCGCACTCAGTTTCATCTTGAGATCTAGATTTTTTTCAAATTTCAGCAACTAAAATCCCGGACTCACTACCATCGAATATAACACTCTTTCAATTTGTGTGTCAGAAGAAATTTTTTGCATTTGACGAACTCGCAGACAAAACTTCCACTTCATAGATTTCTCTACCGAAGTTATTCTTTCGTTTCGCCAACAATATAACTACCTCTCTGACCCTTTAAAAAGAATATTATTCCAGATTCGAAGACAAATGTCTTTATCAATTCATGCACTTCCCATCGACATAGTCTACCGCATATTTGATCACTTAAATGAAAAGGACTTATTCATATCCATAAACAATGTCAATCAACGACTCAATGCTATTCTGAATTCTTACCAACGATTCCAGGTAAACTCAAAATAATATCCTAACGTCTTTTACATGCAAATTGTGTCATACGCATTTCCACAATATAATCCTAAAAGACTCGCGTGCGCCTCAATTTGCCATCATCATTTTCCGAAGGCAATCATCTCTCGATCGCGAATAGACACTCACCACACTCCGTCCATACATTGATAATCGAATCAAAGTTGAAGTTATACAAATCATCGCTCAAGCATTACAAAGAAATCAAGTGAGATAAATATTCAGTTCCTTCATTTCGATCAGTCATTTTTTCTATTTATGTCAGACACTCACCGCACTCGATCTATTCGGTAATAAAATCGGAGTTGCAGGCGCGCAAGCAATCGCTCAAGCATTAAAGAGAAATCAAGTGAGATAACTATTCAGTTCCTTCATTTCAATCAGTCGTCTTTTCTATTTATGTCAGACACTCACCGCACTCAATCTTGGGATGAATCGAATCAGAGATACAGGCGCACGAAAAATCGCTCAAGTATTACGCAGAAATCAAGTGAGATAAATATTTAATTTCTTCATTTCGATCAGTCATCTTTTCTATTTATGTCAGACACTCACCGCACTCGATCTATCCGGTAATAAAATCGGAGTTGCAGGCGCGCAAGCAATCGCTCAAGCATTAAAGAGAAATCAAGTGAGATAACTATTCAATCCCTTCATTTCGATCAGTCGTCTTTTCTATTTATGTCAGACACTCACCGCACTCAATCTTGGATTCAATCAAATCGGAGATGCAGACGCTCAAGCAATCGCTCAAGCATTACAGAGAAATCAAGTGAGATAAATATTCAGTTCCTTCATTTCGATCAGTCGTCTTTTCTATTCATGCCAGACACTCACCGCACTCGATCTACAGAATAATCAAATCGGAGATGCAGGCGCTCACGCAATCGCTCAAGCATTACAGAGAAATCAAGTGAGATAAATATTTAATTTCTTCATTTCGATCAGTCGTCTTTTCTATTTATGTCAGACACTCACCGCACTCAATCTTGGATGGAATGAAATAGGAGTTGCAGGCGCTCAAGCATTCGCTCAAGCATTACAGAGAAATCATGTGAGATAACTATTCAGTCCCTTCATTTCAATCAGCCATTTTTTTCTATTTATGTCAGACACTCATCACACTCGATCTATCCGGTAATAAAATGGGAGATGCAGGCGCTCAAGCATTCGCTCAAGCATTACAGAGAAATCATGTGAGATAACTATTCAGTCCCTTCATTTCAATCAGTCATTTTTTCTATTTATGTCAGATACTCACCGCACTCAATCTTGGAAGCAATCGAATCGGAAATGCAGGCGCTCAAGCAATCGCTCAAGCATTACAGAGAAATCAAGTGAGATAAATATTTAATTTCTTCATTTCGATCAGTCGTCTTTTCTATTTATGTCAGACACTCACCGCACTCAATCTTGGATGGAATGGAATCGGAGCTGCAGGCGCTCACGCAATCGCTCAAGTATTACAAAGAAATCAAGTGAGATAAATATTTAATTTCTTCATTTCGATCAGTCGTCTTTTCTATTTATGTCAGACACTCACCGCACTCAATCTTAGATGCAATCAAATCAGAACTGCAGGCGCGGAAGCAATCGCTCAAGTATTACGAAGAAATCAAGTGAGATAAATATTCAGTTCCTTCATTTCGATCAGTCATTTTTTCTATTTATGTCAGACACTCACCATACTCGATCTGTCCAATAATAGTATTGGAGATGAAGGCGCTCACGCAATCGCTCAAGTATTACGAAGAAATCATGTGAGATAAATATTCAGTTCCTTCATTTCGATCAGTCATTTTTTTTCTATTTATGTCAGACACTCACCACACTCGATGTGTCCAGTAATAGTATGAGAGATGAAAATGCACGGGCAATTATGAAAGCATTGCGAAGAAATGAAGTTAGATAAATATCTAATTTCTTTATTCCAATCAGTCATTGTCTGTGTATCTCTGACATTGGCCAGACTCTCACCGTTGTGATAAATGTGTTATGTTCACAAATAAATTGAAAAAGTCTCTCGTGGTAGAGAAATAGCAGTATCATCATGCTGAGACGATATTTCTCTTTGATCAAGTTTTGACACGTAACAATACAGTTTGATTACTAGTTGTTAAATTTGAGTAAGAATATTTTGGTTCAGCGATATTTTGTTTCTATCGCTGTTTTGAGACGAAACATTACTTATAGAATGTCTAGAATTATATTGAATAGCTAGGTCTAAATGACTAAAGATATGAGAGAAGAAATACGTCAGTAGATCCGAAACATCATATCATATCTGATTTCACTTAATCATACGTTTGGGTAAAATTGGTGTTTTTCTAAAATGCTAATCTTATAATGAACAGTATGTAGTCTCTATTTTTTAAAATTCGACAGCAGACTCAGATTCTTCATGGTCGATTGGACATTTCTCTTAGATATTTTTGAATGTTAGACCAGCATCGAATTGAGATGGAATTGCTGAATACATAATCAAACAAATGGACCATCGCCAGAAAAAAATGTGCAACCGATTTACTAAACTCGATTAACAACGCTAAACATGTCTCCATATCATTGTCTTTCATCATATTCAAGAAAAAATCAAAACTTATTCAGAATTTCAAATAATAGTTAATTCATTCGAATTTATTTTAATCGGTTATTGATAAAAACGGACATAAGATAATCGGGCAACAATAAAGGATTCAATGGATTTAGCGACCCACATTAATATGCACTTAATTCAGTCCAAATCACGATACAGATCAGTGCGCACAATACAATAATCAAGAAAAGCAAAAATAGAACATGTATTTTTTTGGTTGCTGTTCTCATAGGAGAAACAAGTACTTGATGATGAATAAAACATTAGTAAAACTAGCATTTTTCGCTTTCATTTCAACTATTAGCATATCCTTGCGATATGAATCAACAAATCCTCATCATATCATCTTCCGTTTGTTTCATTCAGCATTGTCAATCAAACACAGTTTCATCGAGGATCATGCTCGACCGAATTTGAGTTCCGACTATCGAGCTTTCGAAGATATTCTTCGAATGAATCCTTTATTAAGACGAACTGCCGGAGAAGATCCAACGGCGATTTTGAAAAGAATTCGTACCGGTTCGTCAATGACGATTATCATTCCTAAACCAGAATTATGCAATATTACAAAGGAAGTTTTCGAACATAATGGTCATTCGGTCGATACTTTTTGGGTTGATAATCATCAGAATAAATTTCAACGACATGCTGATCATATTATTATCTATTTTCATGGTGGAGCTTATCTTTCAGGAGATATTCAAAGTGAGTTTTCTATTCGAACAAGAGAGAGAGAAAGAAATAAAAGATTTTAGGTTATAGTGGAGTTGAATGTCATTTTTCAAAATTATTCAATATCACAATTCTTCATGTCGAATATCGTTTAAGTCCTGAACATGCACTTCCAGCTGCTGTTGAAGATACCGTCGCTATCTATCGTGCTCTTCTTCAACACAATATTTCTCCATCACAATTGATGTTCATGGGTGATTCAGCAGGTGGTGGTCTTTGTCTTTTAACAATTCAAACTTTACTCGAACATAAACTTCCTGTTCCTCGTGGTGTTGTTGTTCTCTCTCCTTGGGCGGACTTATCTGCGTCCGGTGAAAGTCATATTCGCAATCGTCATGTAGATATTGTGATACAGATGAATGATGATGATAATGATTGGCTTCTAGAACAATTACTCGGTCCTAATTACACACAACTTTCGCCCAACAGTTCAATCTACAGTCCACTCTTCGGTTCATTTGCCGATTTTCCTCCGATGTACATCAATGTTGGTACAGCTGAAATTCTAGAAGATGATTCTCGACGTATTCTTGCAAAAGCACGTGAAGTCGGTGTTGACATCACGTTTGAACAAGGCCAACATCTCATGCATTGCTATCCATTGTTATTCTTGTATTGTACAGAAGCGAGAAATGCACTCGAGAAAATTAACCAATGGATAGAGCGAATATTTGAACGAAAGAAAATGAGTACCAATTGACTTTCACTCCATCTATTGACGCCATTTCGTTTTTATTTTTCGTTCTTAATAAACATTTTTTTGCGACATGTGGTTTAAAAAAACGATTGTGTTGATTTTAATTCTAGCAATTGCCATTCCTCTGAAATATCGATCGACAGATCCGAAATATTTGATCGTACGTTGTCTGCATTCGATATTTACAATCAAACATTGGTTCGTTCAATCCGAACTGAGTGCAGAATATCGTGCATTTGAAAGTTTATTTCGACTTAAACCAATACCTAAACCCGATCCATCAATCGATCCACTGCCTTTAATCAAAACTATCCGTCCAAGATTTCTTCTCGGTACTCTAATTCCTAAACCATCTCAATGTCAAATCAGAAACGAAACCATCGAACACAACGGACACACCGTTGAAACCTACTGGGTTCATCATCATAGCCAACAGAAAATCGATCGTATCGTATTCTATCTACATGGTGGTGGATTCATCATGGGTGACATTCACGGTTACAGTGGAATCGAATGTTATCTATCCGAATTGTTGAATATGCCGATCATTCATATTGAATATCGTTTGAGTCCGGAACATCATCTGCCAGCTGCTGTCGATGATGCACTCGCTGTTTATCAGTTTCTCATTCGAAATAACATCAAATCTTCGCAGATAATCATCATGGGCGATTCAGCTGGCGGTGGTCTTGCTTTACTAACCGTTCAAAAACTGATCTCTCAACAATTACCAACGCCTCGTGCGATTGTTTGTCTATCACCAATCACTGATTTCACGATGACAAGTGAAAGTTACCAACGAAATGCACGTGTCGATGTCATGCTTAGTTATGATTATGTCAAATGGATCGTCCGACAAGCGATCGGCGTTCAACAACAATCTCAAATAGGTCCTCTGTTCGAATCATTGAGTCACTTTCCACCGATGTACATCAGCGTTGGAACAGCTGAAGTAATGGAAGATGATTCGAGAAAATTAGTTGACAAAGCTCGAGCTGAAGGCGTTGACGTGACTTTCGACATCGGTTTGCATATGATGCACGGTTATCCGGCGTTTGTTCTCTATTTTCCCGAAGCACGAGAGGCAATGACTAAGATTGCCCTATGGATTCGCAACGTTTGACTTACTCGATTTCTGTTGGTTGGTTTTTTTTTTCGCTTGCGTGATGTCATAAAACGAAACAAAACACACACACATATAGATTACTAATCAGATGATAAAAGCTTTTTTTTTCGTATTGCACTTGTTGACATGCTGTTTACGAGATTACTGATGAAATTAACAGTTTTGATTCTAATTTCCGCCATTAGCATTTCTCTACGATATGATTCAACGAATCCTCAATATCTGTTCATACGTTTGTTACATTCGAGTTTAGTATTCAAACATTATTTCATTTCCGATTCAATTCGGCCCAATCTCAGTATTGATTATCGAGCATTTGAAAACATGCTTCGTCTCATGCCTTTGACTGAATACGATGCACTCACAGATCCAATGATTATTCTCAACGATGTTCGGCAAACCTCATCATTAGCCAATGTCGTACCACGACCCAATCATTGCCATGTAACACATGAAGTTTTCGAACACAACGGACACACAGTGAACACCTATTGGGTCGATGATACAATTAAAAACCTCGAAGGTCACGCCGATACTCTCATTGTTTTCATGCACGGCGGTGGTTATGTACTCGGCGATGTTCATAGTTACTGTGGTGTTGAATGTTATTTGTCTGATCTGTTCAATGTCACGATTCTTCATCTAGAATATCGTCTCAGTCCTGAGCATCGATTTCCCGTGGCTGTCGATGATACACTCGCTGTTTATCACACACTTCTCCGTCATCGAATTTCGCCAATGCAAATCATTTTCATGGGCGATTCAGCAGGCGGTGGGCTAGTTCTACTAACAACTCAAGCGATTATCGAACAACAATTGCCTGTACCTCGTGGTATAATTGTCATTTCGCCATGGGCAGATCTTTCGACATCGAGTGAAAGTTACATTCGAAATGCTCAGATCGATCCAATGCTTCGTCTCGATCGAACACGATGGGTTGCCTCGCAATTGCTCGGTCCTAATCGACCTCAATCCGCGTTCTACGATCCAAAACTAAGCCCGCTATTTGGTTCATTCGAAGGATTTCCACCGATGTACATTTCCGTTGGCACAGCTGAGATCATCGAAGATGATTCACAGCGTTTAGTTGCCAAAGCTCGAGATGCTGGCGTCGATGTGACGTTCGAACAAGGCGAGCATCTCATGCACATCTATCCGATGTTCTTTCCCTACTATCCCGAAGCACGGCAAAGTCTTGAGAACATTCACCAATGGCTACAGACTCTTTTGAATAAATAAAACTCAAAATACATTTCGTACTTTGTTGATAAACACGAAGAGAGAGAACAAAAGAAAAACGTGTAAGGACGATAAACATTATGACTTTTGTCAATCGACAGTAAAGCACAAAAAAAGAATGTCGTGCGGTAGTTTTCTTTTCAAATTGGCGATCATCGTTGTTCTCATTGGAATTTCAATCGTACCTTTACGAAATCTTGTAAACAAACCTCCGTATCCGGTGCTTCGATTTTTGCATTCAGTATTAACGTTTAAACATACGCTTCAAGTTGATGAAGCTCGACCGAAACTGAGCGCTGAGTATCGAGCATTCGAAGATATACTTCGTATTCGACCTATTGGAAAACCTGATCCGTCAGTTGATACAATGGTTAACATTCGAGAAGTTCGATCGAGATTTATCTTCGATACTCTCGTTCCTAAACCAGCAGCCTGCGAAATCAATGCCGAAACATTCGAACACGATGGACATTCAGTCAGTGCCTATTGGATCGATCAACATGACAAGAACATACCCAAAGAATCCGATCATTTATTAGTCTATCTTCACGGCGGAGGATACGTCATGGGCGATATTAATAGTAGGAGAAATTCATAAACAAATTATCGATCTTTTGAAATCTGTTTTAGTCTACGGAGGAATCGAATGTCATCTTTCGAAACGCTTTAATTTAACCGTTCTTCATGTCGAGTATCGTTTGAGTCCGGAACATGAATTGCCAGCTGCTGTCGATGATACAATTGCGATTTATCACGCACTTTTGAAACGAAATTTCTCATCATCGCAATTATTGTTGATGGGCGATTCAGCTGGCGGTGGTCTATCGCTTTTAGTCACACAGGCATTGATAAAACAGCAACTTCCACTACCTCGTGGTCTGGTTCTTCTCTCTCCTTGGACGGATATTTCATCATCTGGTGAAAGTCATGTTCGAAATGTTAACACAGAAGTTGTTTTAACAATGTACGAACGTGATTGGATTATTCAGCGATTGTTAGGCTCGAATCACGGTCAAATTCCACCTGATGATCCACGATACAGTCCGCTGTTCGGTTCGTTTGCTGGTTTTCCTCCGATGTTTATCAATGTTGGTACAGCTGAAATCTTAGAAGATGATTCGCGACGTGTTCATACGAAAGCACGTGAGGCTGGTGTTGATGTCACATTTGAAGCAGGTGAACATCTTATGCATATCTATCCGGTATTTTTTCACTATTTTCCTGAAGCACGACGAACTTTGGATAATATTCATCAGTGGATTGATAACGTTTTTCAAATAAAGAACTGATAAAGACAAACTTGTCGTACTTTTTCTTCTTCTTTTCAGATGACGATGTCTTGTATCAGCTGTTTATTTAAACTAATAAAAAGACTAAGCATCCTTGTCTTGATTATTTCAATTGTTCTTCCATTACTCTATGGATCAATAAATCATCGGTATATAATCCTGCGTTTATTTCATTCAGCATTATCAATCAAACATAGTTTCATCGAGGATCATGCTCGACCGAATTTGAGTTCGGACTATCGAGCTTTCGAAGATATTCTTCGAATGAAACCTCTATTAAAACGAACTGCCGAAGAAGATCCAACGGCGATTTTGAAAAGAATTCGAACCGGTTCATCTATGACGAATATCGTTCCTAAACCACAGCTATGCAATATTACAAAGGAAGTTTTCGAACATAATGGTCATTCAGTCGATACTTTTTGGGTTGATAATCATCAAAATAAATTTCAACGACATGCTGATCATATTATTATCTATTTTCATGGTGGAGCTTATCTTTTCGGAGATATTCAAAGTGAGTTTTCTATTAGAAGAAGAGAGAGAGAAAGAAATAAAAGATTTTAGGTTACAGTGGAGTTGAATGTCATTTTTCAAAATTATTCAATATCACAATTCTTCATGTCGAATATCGTTTAAGTCCTGAACATGCACTTCCAGCTGCTGTTGAAGATACCGTCGCTATCTATCGTGCTCTTCTTCAACACAATATTTCTCCATCACAATTGATGTTCATGGGTGATTCAGCAGGTGGTGGTCTTTGTCTTTTAACAATTCAAGCTTTACTCGAACATAAACTCCCTGCGCCTCGTGGTGTTGTTGTTCTCTCTCCTTGGGCGGACTTATCTGCGTCCGGTGAAAGTCATATTCGTAATCGTCATAAAGATATTTTACTACACAACGACGAGAACGATTGGCTTCTAGAACAATTACTCGGTCCTAATTACACACAACTCTCGTCCAACAGTCCAATCTACAGTCCACTATTCGGCTCATTTACTGGTTTTCCTCCGATGTACATCAATGTCGGTACAGCTGAAATTCTAGAAGATGATTCTCGACGTGTTCTTGCAAAAGCACGTGAAGTCGATGTCGATGTCACGTTTGAACACGGTGAACATCTCATGCATTGTTATCCGCTGTTTTTTCCTTATTTTCCCGAAGCTCGACAAACATTGAGCAATATCAACGAATGGATACAAAAACTTTATTCATAAAAAAAATCTTTTCTAATTATCTTCATCGAGTTTTTCTTCACGTTTATTATCAGGCATAATCCGTACGAATTTATCCCGTTTTCTATTCTCCATTTGTTCGACAATCGATTCTTCGACTAATTTCCTCTGTTCGAATTCTTCTTCGGCCACTTCTAATCGTCGTTTTTTCGCTCTTTCAATCGTTCGATTGGTGACACCATGTCGACCAACAATCGAACTCCACGATTCTTCGTAATCATCGAACGACGACTCACGCAAATGCATTGAAATCGAACAGGACAAAAGCCGAGTTTGACTCTTAAAATAACTCGTACATTGATCCACGGTTTCGAGATAATCCATCGGCCATTCGCTGCATCGAAGAGCGGCAGCACTGGCCAACGAACCCGAAACAAACAAATCACTCACCCACGGAACGTAATCCAACGCTAAAAACAGAAGATTTTCGAGTTGAAAGAGAAAAATGACGTTTTACCGTAACAAGTCGACGCTCGATAAAGTCGATCTCGAACAAAACCCGAGAAAAGATACCCTAAACCTCGACAATAGTCGGGGAAAACCTCATGATTCCATGCGACATGATGTAAACCGAATTTTCCCTGTCGAACAGTTTTCATTTCCGTGACAGCAACGCCTTTGAACAACGTATATTTATCAACTTGTCTCATTTGTTCAACAAAATCCATCATAAGCTCGTGTTTTCTCATGTATTCACTATGATCGAGTCGATTCTCGAGCAGATATTTCGTTATATCACTCAACAGTAAACTGTCCATCACGACATTATCATCCGTTTTGAATAGATACGGGATATGTCCAGCAAATAAATGCGACCATTTCAGTGCGCCCACTTCTTTGAAAACGATATTTCGATAGGTTTCATTGATATTCAGCTGAACAACATCGTTGTACGTCGATGTTTCATTGAGAATCTTTGCCTGGATTTTCGAATCGCTTGTTTCACCGAGAACAAAGATGAAACAAGTTCGAAATAATTGTTCGTATTGATTTTTATTTGCCCATGTTTGTCGAATGAAATCTCGTCGTTTGAAATGATCGATTTTCGAGATAATGTAAATGAGAAGTGTGTCCGACGATGAACAATATTTCGTGTAATCAATCGATGTATTTTCAGTGAAATTCACTTGAAAATATCGTTTCGAATTCGATGGATACTGAGCACATGTTTGAACAGTAATCAACGAAATGGAATCGAAGTCTTTCGTTAAATTCCAACGAAGTTTGAGCTCGATTACAATTAAAATCAACACAATCACAAACAAACTCAATACAATACGATCCATGTTTACTCTCAATGCCGTTTCGGATCGATGCGCAGACACATTTTTGTTTGACTCATCGTGGATGTTCCGTATCCAATGTTCAACTTTCAATGTGTTTCTGTTTTTTTCATCGACTTGTCAATCGATTCAAGTGTTTGACTATCTCAAGTTTATGTAAGAATTCACGAACGGATGTGATGTCGCCAGTAGCCCGGACAAAAAGTGCATGTTCATGTGAAATGTTTTCTTTCGAATTTTTCCTTTGCTTCAAATTAAATATTTGCCATGTGCCGTTCATTCGGTTGGCTTGTCTAATTGTTTTTCTTTCTCATGTGACCGTCGACGGGCGCCACCATTCCTCCCATCTATGTCAATTTTTGACACATTTGCCCGTCGGTTGGTAACAAAAGGCAATTGGAAAGTGGCCAAAAAGGAACGAGTGAAGACGAAGAAACAAAAATTTTGGCGTTTTCTCTCCTCTCCTCTGCTCGATTCATGGGCATCGAGCCAATTGGCTGAGAGAAGGAGAGAAGGAGGACGAGGTCAAGTAAGAACAATGGCCGTCGGATATATTCTTTTTTTTTTCTTCTGCTGCCGTCCGCGTTCATTTCCTTCTTCGATTTTTTTCTCTTTTTTCTACACTGTGCCTATATAAAGAAGATGCATGTCAGACATTGTCCGAGCATTAACGAACGGGTAAGGTCATCAAAATTCGATCAGAAAAAGAAGAAAAAAAAAGAGCGAGAACATACAACAGATAAGGTAATAGCATTTGCCTGTGTTTTTCTGTTTTCTTTTTTTTATCGGAAACCGAAGATCTTCTTTGAAAGACATGGGTAGTGAGATGTGGATTATTGTTTTATCACCTTACTAGTCTGTCTTTCCACAGAATGTCTTTGAAATTTCTACTCGATGATCGAATTGGCAAAAGACAAAAGAAAATACATTTTTTGATATCTCGTGTGAATCCGAACTATTCCGCCGACTGGTTGTGAATATGTGGCTATTTGAAATGAAATCATATCACAGCCAGCTTTGGTGGAATGGAATTCACTGAAATTGGTTGTCGTTTTCTTTGTGTCATCAAAGGGACTGTGTCATGTGCTGATGTTTTTTTATTCATATCACAGTCCTGCTTTGTTGACATGAACATTTATTACTACGATTTGTTGGCAGACATTTAGATTGAACTACTTGAACTTTTTTTGTTGCCGGTATTTTATTTCAATGAACACGGTGTGTTGTTCGGTGGAGGCTCAATGCCGTTCGTAATGGACGTCAATCGTTTTTTTTTTGACGGAATGTGTCATGTGGTTGACAACTGATGAGTCATCGGTGTTACGTATTTTTTTGTTTGATTGTTTTTATTTTGAAATAAAATTTGATTGAAAGTTTTTTATTCGATTAATTTATTCTTCGTTGAGAGTTATAGGGAAATATGTGGTAAAAGAGATAAATGTCAAATTCATTGACTAGTACCCGTAATGATCTTTTTTTGGTTCACAAGGAAATCCGTGGGTGGGTTTTATTATCAAAAGATGTTTGTTTTGTTTATTTGCTAGTTGTCTGAAATAATTTATATTCTTTATGATTATAATTAACAGAGAAGAATTTTAAAGAAAAAAAGAGCAAGAAAACTTCGTGATGTTTTATATAGATTTTTGTTTTGTTATCAAAGTCAAAGTCCATATGTATTATGTGTTGTTATCGATGTTTGTTGAGAAGATTTAGAATGAGAATGAAAATAAAAACCGGATTGAATGAAGATGTTGACAGTTTCGTTGATGAATTACATCGATTCGTCGTGCATTTGCATATCGTTGAGCCACTATTATTGTTATTGTCGCCTGATGTTTGGCAAGAATCTCCATTGTCATCAGTTGATGCGTCAGCGTTGACTAAATCCATAAGATCACTCATACACCCGCGTTCAATCGTTATCTTTGGAGGAACATTGAAGCCTAAAAAGAACAAAGCAACAGATCAATTATTAAATCTCATTTGCGCTTACTTAATTTGAAACAGACATTCGAAGGACAATCAACAATATTCTGTTCTGTACATTCATAATCACGACAACATTGAATCGAATCAAGATAATCAAATTGACAAGTAAACAAAATAAAAAAAAGATAAATATATGAAGGCCATTTCATCATTGTCATGCTTCGAACTGATTATTAAGCAGAATCATGTTCCATAGACGCACTGAAATAAATGAAAAAAAATACGAGAAATAACACAACAGAGATCAATTGTTATTGTTATTTTGGCGTTGTCTGTTTAAAGAGATAACAAGACAGGGGAAATAAGATTTATTCTTTGTTTCCTCCTCGGTTTTCCTTATATATATATATATATAAATATTCGCCTAAGTCATTAGACAAATTCTGACAGCTGGCATTACTATACTCGATTGGATTCGTTCTGGTAGCGATTATCATTTTTGTCCTTGATGCATTTATACTTGCATACGAGATGAGAGAAAACAAGAATATGTATGTCTTCGAGTCGAAAATCGAGATTTTTATCTTAAATTAAATATTCTAATCTAGTTTTGAGACTGTCTTCTATAAATGATTTTAATCAAAATAACATGAGAAGAAGAGGGAAAAAAAACCTTCGAATGCTTTGAACAATTCTCTAGAGATTGACATGACTTGAATGTTATTTGCCACTCATACACTTCTTTATCTTTGAACATTAGAACAAGTGAGCTGTCGAGTGCACATCTGTTTTTCTGCGTAGGATGAACAAGAACGAATCGGTTGTATTTATTTTCATTCTTTGAAACAAAAAAAGAAACGAGAGAAAAACTCGTTACAATTTCCGTTGTCGCACTCTAAAAATAGTTTTCAATTTTTGACTATACGCAACGCAAGCCCACTTGATTATACAATTCTCAGTGCTAAAATTTTTACTTACGACACAGTTTCGAATGTGACAGGCAAAGGGAAATAATCAGAATAATAATATAATAGCAATAATAATAATGAAAAAAGAAAAAGAGTCGGAATTGCCGATAGGCAAAATGTCTTCTGATGAGTTTTTTCTCTCTCTCTCTCTCTTTCTATCAAACAAAATAAGGTACGTACCGAGAATAAACTTCGATAGAATCGATTTTCTATACGGATGATGAATCTATAGAAAAAGAGCGAAACGGAATTAATCAAAAACCTTGTTTTTCCTTTGTCATAACCGAACTGACGATTAATCGTCGTTTTGTGAGTCTAATTAGATCGTGAGACAAAATCTACGATTTCGACAGTTTAAACTGTTCTCTTCTTTTGTATACTTACATTATCAAACAAAGAAAAAACCTGATACTCCTTTCCGCCTTTCGTGTCGTATGATTTTCTTTTTTTGGTTACGAGAAGCAGAAGAAGAAAAAAAAAGAAAGGCATCCTCTCATTTTGTTCTCACTCTTCTCGTTTTCCTATTCATCTCGAGAGAACGAGAATCTTCTTTTTTGACGTATGCAAATGCGTATATATATATATATATATACGAAGATGACGAGTTCTTCTGAGGTTTCATATCTATATTACAAGCAAAGAAGCCAAAAAATCAGTTTTTCTTAAAGCAATCTCGTTGTCGACGAAGGTAAACTATTCAGATCGGAAATCTAACAAGGAATCACACTGGTAGAGATAACGATGATGATGATGATGTGAGCATATAAAAATTCAAAAAGCGAGAAAAGAAAAAACTCTAGTCATGCTATCGTTCGTCGTCGCCGTTCTTTTTTTTATTATCATTGTCACAGATTTGCCGGAAGCAATAAGAGAATGCATCTTATTTATAGTCTTTTATTGAAACAAAAAAGAAAACGAGAGAAAGAGAATAAGAGACTTGAGCCTCCTACATATTTGCCTTTTCGATGAGATATTCGAGATTCATCTAATCCGTCAATCATCTTCACACATCAATGAGTATTCGATTTCTTCTTATACCGACGAGAAAACTATGATTTTATTAACAATTCATAATCATGGTTCGACAAGAATTCGTTCGATATTTTCTAAAAATAAGCCTTGATATTGGCCCGGTTTTAGCGTTGGCAATGATAATTCGACGTGATATTCAACGAACGGTTGTGTCACAATCGAACTTAGATCGACATAGAATCCCATGAATCGATTTCGATCGATATGTTCACGTGTATTGTACGCTTTTTGTACGACAATCGAATTATTATTAATTCGACCGGTTAGTTTCCATTGATCGTTGGGCTCGAGAATGCAAATGAATAGTAAGAGACGATGTGGCGCTAACCATGTGGCATCGGCAAGTTCTTTTACCGTCCAGGGAATTGGATATGCTCGTTGTCGAGTTTGTAATTGTTCAATGAGTAAATCGCTGATAACAATTGTGTTATTGATTATTTCGGCTGAACGTGGAAGATACAAGCCGGGAAATTTGAGAGGAACGAGAAGATTGATGAATTGATATGTTTGAGAGAATTTTGCTTCGAGTCCATTTAAATAAACTTTTACAATTGTGATGTTTGTCGGAAGAATAACAGCGATTGGACGTGTTGTCTGTGTTCCTGCTTCGCCAAGAACGCCGCCGATTCGGAGAGTATTGTCATCAAGTGAAACTTCGCCGGTAGTACCGATGAGCACGGGCTGATCGATCGTTGTAAGAAAGAGAATTTCATAGACAGTCACACTTTGCCCGTCGAGAATTAGATTCAATGCTGATCCGTAGTCACAATAGTCGATAATTCGTTGTTGTGGATAGATTTCTTTGAGTAATTGATAACCAGGTTGAATTGGCTTTCGGAGATTTAATTTTTCGTTGAATATGATCGTTCGATTGGCTTGTTGATAGGATGGATTAATAAGAAAGAGAAAACCTTGTTGATTATTCGATTTCATCAACGACCAATCTCGTTCGTCATTGAACGGAATGGCATTTCGAATTTCTTCGATATGTTCATCCGACCAAGTCAACCAATATTTCCAAAAGCTCATAAATTCCTCGGGTAATAGGAGAAATTCTTCGATATCACGTGCTGGTATCATCGTATGAATAAGATTCAATCCAGCTGTCGCGATATTCGACAGCAACGAATACGGAAAACCCATCAGATCAAAATCTCGAATGTCATTATCGTACCAAGGCAACGCACCACTTGCTAAATATCGTTCGGTTTGATGTCCAACGAAGCCCGGAATGGCGTCCATGGCGGCGAAATGACCTAAACGCAGTTCGACATTGCCTCGACGCATGAAATCCGCCGAGATTTTGTCCGTATGCAACGACGGATAGAGAATCGGATAGGTTTCCGGGTTTTCATCGCTGAGCAATGGCGATGTGTAACCATTGAGCGTTATCCACGACCAAGGACCATCGTACTGCGATGCATAACGATGATCCATGATGAGATTGGGCAAAGCTTTGAGCAGTTCACTTCGAATCCATTGCCAGCCACGCCATTGACTGTAGGCCGAATGAGCTGGATCGTAGAAGAAATTGTAGTCCCACGCGTAACCACCGATGCCGGTGACTCGTGCGAAATCGATGAGTAATTCGAGAAAATACTGTTGAAATTCAACGCTGGCTAATGTGGCGCAAAGAGTTTTGCAATGCGAACTTGGATAGAGCCAAGCTTGATCGCGGCCTTGAGCTCGATAGCCAAGCGGCGGGTAGACGTAGGGAACGAGTTTGACTTGTTTCGATTCGGCGTAGTCGAGAAAGAATTGAATCGTCGATGGGATTGGATCTTTCGATGGTATCCAGAGTTGTTCTCGAATTCGTTGACCTAATGTTAAGAATAAAACCGATTCCCAACCCCAATCATCGGTTGTATTCGCTCGATTGGAAACATTCGAGTTCGATGGAGCGAATGTTATACTTTTGATGCCGAGTTGCGAACAACGATCGATCAATCGTTTGTATTCTTCGATGCCTTGTGGCGTAGCAATGTCGATTTGATAATCATCACTGTCCCAGCCGACAGCATGTTTAATCGATTGTTGTCGTTGAGCAACCGGATAGAAAAAACTCGTTGTTTGCTCGTAAGCAGCTCGTTCCGAATAACTGATATCTTTCGTATGCCAAAACGAGGATAGTTCGTAGAAACCAATGAGAAAACCTTCGCTTAAATACGAATTATTCATTCCGATTTGATAGGAACTACGAACGAATTGATTATTCGAACTGACAGTGTAGAGAGCGAATGGATTTTGCCATGTTGCAAAGAGACCTAAGCCAGTGGCGTTCGATCGTAGGAAAATCGCGTGTTGTTTATGTGAATCTTGAGGATTTTGAATAATCGAAACCGATGGTATCACTAGATTTTCAATAGCAAAACTCGTTTGAAGTGACGTTACGGTTTGATTGATATTATTCGTGAAAAAGATTTGTTTATCAACGAATTCCCATTTCGGTTCGAGAGTGTAGATGGTAATCAATTGATCATTCGTTAAATTCGAACAGGAATATGTAAAATTAATCGAATATCCGTATTGTTTATAGGCTATTAATTTCGAACAATCAACAGGTTGATTTGCAATCGAAATCGTACTGGTTTCATTGGCGATGGTTATTAATTGGGATTTGTAAGTGAACGAATTGATTTGACCGGTCGAAAGATTAAATTGAACTGTTAGATCGTCGTTCGAAAGTAGGAAAAGATTTTCATCATGAATATGAATGATCGACGCCAATAAACAGCCGATCAACAAAATAAAACTTAGACCGAACAATGAATTCATTTCTTTTTAAAATAATGATAAAAGCAAAAGATCAACCGCCTTCTTTTTAAATATAGATTAGATGTACTTTATCATGTGATAAAGCATCTATATACATGTGCACGTTTTATCTTGAATTTTTCTTTTTCGAAAATTGCAATGCCTGTGTTACTATCAGGAAGCAATAGAAATATCTTTCAACGTGCAAAAAATTATGTAACAGGCACATGGGCAATGATTGCTATTGTTTTGGCATTTGTTTTCGTTACTCTTCTGGTTTTTGCCTTGCCGATAAGTCAGATTATAATTGGAAGTTTATATATTCATTCATGTCCAATGAACGATCTTATACCAATCTATCTGATTGTTGCTGGAATTTTAACATTTATTTTTCTGATAATTAGCATTGTAAAAGTAAAAGCGAATTATTTCGATGTTGATGAAAGAAAATAGATCATATTTATAGATTTTTGTCGCGAATACAATCGGTTGGAAATTCACTCAACTTGTTCTTGGTTTTATTTGTCTTGGATGGTTTATCACTGTCAGTTTTTTTGAAGAAAAAAAAACAATTGAAAATATTCTCTCGTTTTCATAGGGAAATGTTTGGTCATTTCGTGATCGAGATATTGTTCAACATGATGATCCTGATGAACATTCAACCTATTGTGAATATTCCGTATATACTTGTGCATATACAACAGTATTCATTAGTTATGCTTATCTGTTTGGTAGTACATGTTTGACTAATAAACGTTCGAGCTAAAATGAGAGGAGAGCACATCCCAATCGTTTGGAAGTAAAATAATGATTACAACCATGGGCGTGCCATTTTTCTCTTTATGAATCGTTGTATTTGCATTTCCAATCAGTCAAACAATCGTCTTCGTTCGAGTACTTATTGCGAATATTCATTGTATACATGCGATTATAGTACAATTTTTATAAGTTTTGGATTTCTTTTCGGTTAGCGTTTATTATAGTTACAAAAAATAAAGAAAGATACACTTTTTATAATGTCTATACAGTTGTATTTGTTGCACGTTCTTTTAAATCTAATATCGGTACGATAAATAATGGAACGAGCATCGCTGTAAGAATGATCGTACAACCAATAATCGCACTGATAATAAT
>Ga0209930_1002398_pt1 | contig 22485 bp, 16 predicted proteins | sample ThiBiot_500_biof_2_FD_183948 | JGI IMG/M metagenome (GOLD analysis project Ga0209930, IMG submission 183948) | Wastewater bioreactor microbial communities from Cape Town, South Africa - Thiocy_cont_500_biof (SPAdes) | ecosystem: Engineered > Bioreactor > Thiocyanate-remediating >... | reverse complement strand
CAGGCCGGCCGTCGCCAGCTATGTGGGAACGCTACGGCCGGCGGTGAGCACCGCAAAGCCGTCCGCCCGCTACGGCGCTATTGGATGGCGCGCGTGCGGACGGCTTTGCTCCACCGAGCTCACCACACGTGGGGACAAGACCTACCGCCTCCGTCAGTCCTGTTGCATCGACGTAAGCAAGACGCTGAGAGTCGGTGCAGACTGTCAAGATAAGGCGATCAATTCCTCAAGGGCGTATGCCTTCGAGCCGTACACACCCGATAGGTCGCGGTTGAGTCGCGAGCGGTGGCCGCTCGCGTGACCCAGTTCATGCAGCGCCGTGCGGTGCCAGTTAATCGGCTCGAAATAAGCCGCCGGCGGCGGCACCTGCACAAAGTCTTCGGCCGGCCGGTAGAAGGCGCGGTTGCCGCCGATGCGGAAGTCGATGCCGGTCGCCTTGATCAGCGTCTCCACGCGCGGCTCGATCATGCCGGGTAGCGGCGGCGGATTGGCCGTCGCGATGTCGTCGGGAAGGCCATCGCATTGATCGGTATTGAAGACGGTGAAGCGCTTCAGGAAGGGAATAGCCTGCGCATCCTCGCCGGTCTCGGCGGCGCGCTTCTTCTCATCATCGGGAATGAAACGGTCGGCATAGACGACGGTCGTCCCGCGCTCGCTTTTGCGAACGTGCCCTCCGAGCGCGAGGGCCTGACGGAAGGTGAGCCAGCTTTGGCCGCTGAAGCCGTGGTCAATCACGGCACCCCACAGGATCAGAATATTGACGCCCGTGTATTGCCGTGACGTCGAAGCGTTCTTCGGCATCGCCAGCGGCGCTTTCGCGGCCGCCGTACCCCAAGGCTGAACCCAAGGTACACGGCCCGCCTCCAACTCGGCGATGATCTTGCCGGTGATTTCATCGTAAAGGCTCGCCCGACTTCCGCCGGCGCGCGCATGCTCAAAGTGTCTGGACATCGCGGGTCTCCGCGACGGACGCTAGAGGCCTCTCCTCCAGCCCTTAACCCGTCACGGCCAACCCGGCCCGCACTCTCACTCTCTATATGACACCCTCTCCACACGCGCCGACGGTCCCGTCAGCCGCAAGCGCTTTTGCAAGCGTCTCGTCAAGGATGGATGCGCAATACGCAGCGAGCAGCGCGATGGCCCGTGAGTCAGATCGTCGCAGGCAATTGCGCAATTCTACGCTCCAACTCTCCTCCGGGTGCTTCCACGACGCTTCCACGAGACTTTTTCGAGGGATGGAAATCAAAAAGCAAAAGCCCCCGAAAACATATTGTTTTCAGGGGCTTGTTGACTGGTTGCGGGGATAGGATTTGAACCTATGACCTTCAGGTTATGAGCCTGACGAGCTACCGGGCTGCTCCACCCCGCGCTAAACTTTTGCGTATCTAAGAAAATCGTCGCTGGGAGGCGCCTTATCAGCGCTCAAGGCGCCGACTGATTTACCGTCTGGAGGCTCCTGAGAATGCACCCCCAGGAAACGCCCCACAGTGCGTAGCGTATGTATCAATATAGGTTTACTTTGGAAAGGGCTGCGGCTCATATTTTCCGAGTTTTATAATGCCGGAGGTAGGGCCTTTCAGAAATCCTGTGGATTCTCCGAGATTTCATAGCTGACTTTTTCTCAATCATATGAATCAAGCCAAGCTTCGTCGCGAGTGGACGTCGCTGTTCGAAAAACAGCATCACATCCGCTCTCCACCTCTGCCGCGCAATCGCCGTTTAATGTCGTAGCAGACTTAAAAACACTCAAGGGCCCAGAGCATTTTCGTCTCTGATTAGATCAGAAACGAAGCTCGGCGGACCAAAGGTCGTGAACGGTCGTCCGAAAGCCAGATTCGGCGATCTACGGCCATAGGCCTATCGTCGCCCTGAGCGGTACGCTTAAGAATCCCGATCCCATACGGATCAACCCGACATTTGGATTCCGTATCGACCACTGGTATGAGGCCGCGGACTTCTGGGAAAATTCCTAACAGCGTTAGCGCGGACTAAGGGCTGGAATCAAATTACTTGCAAGCTTCCTGACCAGACCGATGAAGGCTGCCGTCCAAGCCAACAGCGCGACGTAAATAAAAACATCCGCGATGGGGCGCAAAAATTCCAGCCGCATGGCGCTGGCCATCTCGTACGTGCAGACGGTGTACATACCTAGCGGAAAGACCGCACTCCAATATGCCGGATCGTATCGAAGCGGAAATCGCCGATGGAAATGCCGCCAAACGACAAGAACGATAAGCAGTGGAATCCACCAAGTTCCGGCCGCCCAGAAAAAGATCGTGAACCCTTTGAGGAAGGGAAGCAACTCATCGAGAAACCATGCATCCGCGGCATTCTCGATCAAGATCGATCCGGCGAGCGTCGAGATCGCCATCGCTCCCATGTTGATCCAGTATGAAGGCACAAAATCCGCTGGCGAGAACTTAAAGAACATATAGCGGTAGAAAATCAGCGAGATAATCGAAATGTACAACATGCCTCCCCACAGCAGCATCGAGAGGGCAAGAAAATTGACATCCAGACGAAGGGGTTGACTGATATGCCGCGCGATGAGTGCGCTAAGGAGCGAAATCGCTTGCGTCGAGACCACTGCGAGCAGCCAAGCGCCTGTGATGCCCTGATCGATGGTCGGCTTGGTCTCCATGATCGTCAGATTGGCAAAAATCGTGTAGGTCAGGATGATCCAGAGTAAAATACCAAAAATCCAAAGTCCCAGCGCGAGGTTAAGGGCCCCCGCAAGTATCAGCTGATTTGCCATTACGCCCGTGGCAGCGACCGCAGAGAGAAATCCTGGCGCCGAGCGGTGGTCTGTCAGATCTGCGATCAACGCTCGACGGTAACGTATGAGCCGCCACGACGTGAGAATCCAAAGCACAACAAACTGAGTTGCGTTCAGCCACAGGAGAGCGACCGCGATGGGATGAAAGCCTGCCCGCTCAGACGCAATGGAGACGATCCCCGTCGCCATAACAAGCGCGAAATATGCCGGTGAGAGGCGGCGGGCACCGCGCATGCGAAGCCGGAAGCGACGTTTTGATTTGTCGAGCGGCTGCACTAGACTTTGTTAACCTTAAGCTCAAGCACCGTTTCAACGCTACCGCCCCGATGTCGGGGCGGCAATGATGTCTTAGAAAATACCGACATCACATCGGGAGCCGTTCTCAAGAAGCGGCCTCAATGTGCGGGAACAGCCTCGGCGATCGTGTCGCGGATCGGTTGAACATCTCTGAAGCCGACTCGCGAAAACGCTACGTAAAATGCAGCGAAGTTCATCAACGCCCAGACGATGAAACCCAGCGTGTAGCCGCCAAGGAGGAAATTGCTGGCGGCCAGGATTGCTGTCATCGTGAACCCGCACGCGGCACCTGCAGCTTTCGCCAGTCCGCTGACAGCACCTACGTGCTGGAAATAGATCGGGATGAGCTTGATGACAGCCGCTGCCGCAGCGCCAGACAGCAATGCAAGCCCATAAATGGCAACCAATTCCAAGCTTAGCGAAAGCTGCAACGCAAGAAGAATGGCTAAGCCGGACATAGCTCCGAACATCCAGGTCAGAAGTGACAGAACTTCATACCGATCGGCAAGCCAACCACCGAGTGGGCGCGTAATGGCTACGCAGACGACCAGTAACGGAGTATAGAACGCCGACGCGCTTGTGGGGTTCACATGCCAATAATCGACCAAGTAGGTCGGCATCGTCGACGCAAAGAAAACAAGCGTACCAAAAGCAACCCAATAAAGCCCCGGCACCAGCCAGACGACAACGCCTGATCGATATACGGCGAAGATCTCTCGCATCGACGTATTCTTAAGCTTCCTGTTCGGAGGGTCAGACGTAAAGAACATGTAAATCGCCGCCATCAGAAGCGTAGGAATAGCGAAGATCGGAAAAATAATACGCCATCCCTCAGGGTCCGAGGCGTCCGCGAGACTCGTAATCACGAACGTCACGACCATCATGCCGATAGTAATACCGACATTGCCTAAGGCGAAAAGACCCAAAGCCATACCCTGTTTCGATTTTGGATACCACGATGACACATGGGCATTACCGACCACGAAGGTTGCCCCGCCGAGTCCAAGCATCGAGCCAAGAAAAAGGAAGGAATAATAGCCTTCGGCAAAAGTTCCAAAAATCAGAACAACCGAGAGGCAGACCAGCAGCACCGTAAATACAGTGCGGCCGCCGAACTGATCGGTCCAAATACCGAGGGGTATACTGATCGCCGCAGCAAAAAGCGGTTCCATCGCCGCCAAAACAAGTACCTGAGTACTCGTAAAGTGATACCACTCAATGAGAAAAGGCGCGAGGGCAGAAAACATTCCCCAAATCGCGAAACCAAGCGAAAACGCCATGGTCGATATAAACAAAACCCTCGCGTTGCCCTGAGGCTCGTTCGCCTTATCAACCCCGATATGTTCCACGGGTAGCTCCTACAAAAATGTACCTAGCAGGTTCGTGCGTTGAATTAAAAGCTATCGTTTCGACTCGGCCCAACCCGCTTGACTTACTACTTACCCCTCTCGTCTATCTGAGAGAGGGAGATCATACACCAACGAGGGATGGGGCCGCCATAACGTCAGGACAGATATTCCTTTAACGTCAACAGGGTCGCCGCATAAGGCTCGCCGGCGAGCAACAACTCGCCGGCGATACTCTGCACGTCACGTTTAGAATTTCTCAAATTCTAGCTGCGGCGCTAACGATTAGTGCGCTTGCCTTACAGTGTTTCTGATCTGCAACTGATAGGGCCGCCAGAGGTACCAGAACGGGAACATAATCAAGTGCACCAGCCGGGAGAATGGGAACAACGCGATCACCACAAACCCGTTAAGCATGTGCGCTTTGACGGCGAACGGCAGCGCTGACACATAATGCGTCTGGGGATTCAACGCTACAAGCGAGATCAGCCACGGCACAGCCGTATCAATATACCAGTCAGCACCCCAACGGTAAGCAAGTGAAACCCAAAAACCGAGTGCCACCTGTACGAGCAGCGCGACCAGCAACACGCCATCCATCGGACTTGTGACAGCAAGAATCCTTTCGGTCGTGAAGCGGCGCACCATCAGCACACAAAGCCCGATCAATGCAGCCAAACCGAAGGTGAAGCCGATCAGTTCAATCGTATATAGAGCCGTCGACGTTGCTGTGAGACTTGCCCACATACCGGGAACCAAGAATCCAATGAGGTGCGCAAGCAAAACTACGACAATACCATAATGCCATGGCACCGAACCCCAAAACAGCCGCCGATTCTCTAAGAGCTGGGACGACAGCGTAGAATAGGAAAAGCGGTTGGTGCGATATCTGTGAACGCCTCCGAGCACCGCTACCACGATCGCCAAGTATGGCAGAACCGCAAACAGGAATACGTCATACATAGAATTTGCCTCCGTCACACATGGGATATGTCTCTCACGCTCGCCAATCTAGCAGGTCGTCTGCGGCGACCTCCGCGAGTGGCTTGTAAACCTTGAAATGTTGTCGGCCAGCCTGTGTCCAAAACACAACATGCGTTTCCACTGGCGGGCAGCCCGGGTCGGAGCACGGAAGCTCCGACACCATGATAGTCTCATCCTCATCGAGATTGAATCGCTCGCGTGTCCAGCCAAGCACACGTTCCTGCTCAGCCGATCTGTCAGCGCGCTTCTTCGTCATCCCTTCATTCAATAAGAGACGAAGAGCATCAAGTGCCTGATGGTACGGATGCGTACGTTTTTCAGCCTCTTCGATATCGTAATCTTCGCTCATCGCCAACAGAAAGCCGCCCTCAAGAACATCGCCTTGGCTCTGACCCTTCATTTGCTTCCGGTCATCGTTCTGACTCTGTCCATCAAGCAGCTTTCGCGCTTCACGCTGCTGATCCTTTAGCTGCTTACGTAACTCCCGGTCATCCAGCTTTGCTCGCTCGATACCAGTGTCGCCGTCAATATCAGCGTGACCATGTTGATGACCGTCAGTTTCCGGCTTCGTTGTCATGCGCTCAAGCGCCGGCAACAAGCCCTTGTTCAGCAGCGCATCGACGTCCTCGCCATCATTCTGCGCAGCATATCGCAGTACAATCGACAGACGATCCGGAATTTCCGAAGCGTCCGATTCAAAACCACTGGCGCGATAGCTTTTCTTCAGTTCCACCAAAAATATACTGCGCTTGTAATTCTCGCCAAACAGCTGATAACCCACATACGGATGACATATGGAGTTCAGATCAAAAAAGCCGCTATAAACCTCCTGCAGTTTTCCAACACCAGTTTCCTCGGCAAAGCTCCGGAAGCTCTCCAGCAAAGCTGCCGCCTGTGGCTGAACACCACGAACCAGCGCCGCACACTCTGACGCCTTGCCTTCCAGACCCGGGGCAGGATAATCGAGGATGTCAGCGAACAGATCCAATACCTTGGAGCGATTCGAGTACAAAACCTCAGCGCGGTGTGAAAAGCGACTCATGGTCTTTATACTGCGTCTTTGTCTTTTATGCTGTGTCTTTGATTATGCATGGCAAGGCCATCCATAGACGCCGACGACCAACCACCCAACTTCGTGATCGCGAGCGGATCGATCTACGTGAGACCCGGTTGGGCCAAAGCCCAACCGCTGTCTTACGCTGGTAACGTGGCGAAACGGCTATGGTCCTCTCGCCGGATCGGTGTGGAAGCCGACGCCGACCTCACCCTTGCGAATCGGATAGTTGTGCGAGACCGGATCGAGCTGCGGGAACAGCGCATCAACCGCTGTTTCTCGCTCCATCGGCGGAACCACAAAACGCTCCTCAAAGGTCGGCATCGACGTCAGCCGCCAGATCGCCTCCACCTCGGCCGCGGTGGTCTTGCCATCGGCAAGCGCCCGCTGCACCTCCTCCTCCGGGATATCCTTCACCTTCTTCGAACGCATGTAGACCCGTACCGCAACAAGCTTGCGATAAACGTCCTTGATCAGCTCCTCGTTGCCGCCCGACAACAGGCTCGCCATGTAGCGCAGCGATACGCGCGACCGCTCAAGCGAACTCATCAACGGGCCCAACCTCGATTCAGAAGCAATGTTGTCGTAGACGCCATTCTCCACCTTGGCGAGCACCGGACCCAGCGGCGGCACGTAGAACAGCATCGGCAGCGTGCGGAACTCCGGATGCAGCGGCAGCGCGATGCCCCACTTCTTCACAAACTGGAAAACCGGCGACTTTTGCGCAGCTTCAATCTTGGCATCCGGAATGCCATTGGCCCTGGCGGCCGCGATGATTTCCGGATCGAACGGATCCTTGATGATGTTACGCTGCGCCATCACCAGCTGATCCTGCGGTGACTTGGCCGTCTCTTCGATCGCGTCCGCATCATAAAGCACCAGGCCGATATAGCGGATGCGTCCCACGCAGGAGTGGAAGCAGGCGGGCGGCTGACCGCTCTCAAGACGCGGATAGCACAGGATGCACTTCTCGGCCTTGCCGGTCGACCAGTTGAAGTAGGTCTTCTTGTAGGGGCAGCCCGAGACGCACATGCGCCAGGCGCGGCAGCGCTCCTGGCTCACCAGCACCACGCCGTCCTCGCCGCGCTTGTAGAGCGCGCCTTGCGGACAGGCCGCGACGCAGCCCGGATTGAGGCAGTGATTGCAGATGCGCGGCAGATAGAAGAACACCGTGCTGTTGATCTCATTGATCTGGCGCATCTCCTCTTCGGAGGCGCCGTCGAGGTTCGGGTCGTTGTTCGCATAGACCTGCGAACCGCCGAGGTCGTCGTCCCAGTTCGGGCCCGCCTCGATCGTGTCCATGTACTTGCCCGTCACCATCGAGATCGCGCGCGCGGTCGGCTGCTCGTCGGCCAGAGGCGCATTGATCAGGTTCTGGTAATCGTAGGTCCAGGGCTCGAAGTAATCATCGAGCGTCGGCAGATAGGGGTTGTAGAAGATGTTGGTGAGCGTGCCCCACTTGCCCTGCAGCCGCAGCCGCAGCCTCTTCTGGCGCTCTCCGTCGACGACCCAGCCGCCGCGGTATTTGGTCTGGTCCTCCCAACGTGTCGGATAGCCGGTGCCCGGCTTGGTCTCCACGTTGTTCCAGTACATGTACTCGGTGCCCTTGCGATCGGTCCAGATGTTCTTGCACGCGATGCTGCAGGTATGACAGCCGATGCACTTGTCCAGGTGAAAGACCATCGAAACTTGAGCTCGGATGTCCATGTGTAGTACTCCTTCGTTCCTATGGCTCGTTCTTATGGCTTCGTTTTCGGTTATCGTTTGGCGCCTATGCGTTACCGCTGTCTTTAACAGCGTTGGGCGCCGATGGGTTCGATGTTTCGTCGCTCACCGACTTGCGCCGCGATGCGACAGTCGCTTGTGCAGCAGCCAGCGCAAGTCCATCTCCCATGCTGGCCATAGTCGGGTCAATTTGCCGGTGTCCCTCAGGGGTCGGAGCATCTCGCACAGCCACGACGCTAACCTCAAACTCGAGCGTCATACCAGCGAGCGGGTGATTGGTATCAACCACCACATACCCGTTATCCTCATCGACCTCGGTAACCATCACATTTTCGACACGACGCTCATCATCACTATGCGCGAGAAAACACATCCCCGCCTCGATCTGATCAACACCGCCAAACGTCTCAACGGGTACCCGTTGCTGTAGTGCCTTGTCGCGCTCTCCGTATGCCTCTTCGGGAGGCAATGTCACATCAAAACGTTCGCCGGCAACCCTACCCTCGAGCGCTCGCTCGAGGGCAGGCAGCAACCGTCCACTCCCATGCTGATATTCCAACGGCTCGTCTCCCCACACAGCAGAGCGAATGTGACGAATCTGACCGTTAGTCCGCAGGGTGTAGTTAATGGTCACGTATTTCCCGACGCCGACCCGTTCTGGCGCACCGAGGTGCGCCGGAGCCGGGTCATGATCATGGTCATGATCATGATCATGCGTCGTGATATCGCCTACCATTCCAGCTTCTCCATCTTGCGCACGACAACGTGCGTGTCGCGCGTGAAGATACCAGTCGGGCCCCAGTAATTGAAGCCATATGTGAACTGGGCATATCCACCCGCCAGGAACAACGGATTGATACGAGTGCGCGTCAGACTGTTGTGACCGCCGCCGCGCCACTTACGCTCCTGCGACTTCGGAATGTACACCGTACGCTCGACCGCGTGGTAGTACATGCAGGTACCCGGCTGAATTCGCCGGCTGACGTTGGCACGGGTGACGACCACACCGTTGTCGTTGTAGACCTCGACCCAGTCGTTATCCTCGATACCCACCTTCTCCGCGTCCCGGTCATTGATCCAGCAAGGATCCATGCCACGAGACAGCATCAGCATGCGGTGGTTGTCCTTGTAGGTGGAGTGAATGTTCCACTTACCATGCGGCGTGATGTAGTTCAGAACCAGCGAGCGATCATCAACCCGGCTCTTCACGATATCGCCGGTCTTGCGCGGGTTGAGCCGCGGCTTGTAGGTCGGGATGTGCTCGCCGAAGTCGAGATACCACTGGTGATCGAGGTACAACGATTGCCGGCCGGTCAATGTCCGCCACGGCACCAGCCGTTCGACGTTCATGCACCAGGCGGAGTAAGCACGACCATCGTTAGTCATACCTGTCCAGCACGGGCTCGTGAGAATCCGTCTCGGCTGACGCGTCAGGTCGTAGAACATCGACGAGACGGCCCTAGTTGGCTCCGCAATGTCTGCCAACGGCAGACCAACATGATGCTCCTCGTTAACGAAGCCCTGGTAGCAGACCTCACCGTTCGCTTCCGGCGCACACATCAGCAACGTGTTGCAGGCATCGAGAACGTCCTCGAGGCTCGGGTAACGCTTGCCACCCCACTCGACGCACCGCATGTGCCTCGGATCCGGCATCGGCATGACCGGATTGTCGAGCATCTGGTCGTACTGCTTCTTGATCGGAATTTGCACGCCGACCGCAGAAACACCATCCTCACGCGCCTTGGGCCCGAACGAGATGAACTTGTTGTACAAGTTCGCGTAGTCACGTTCGACGATCCTGATGTGAGGCATGGACTTGCCAGGCACCGGTTTGCACTCGCCCTCGGCCCAGTCCAGGATCTCCGGCTGTGCCAATTCGTCGGGAGTGTCGTGCATCAGCGGCTGAGCAACCACGTCACGCATCGGCTTGGAGAACGCCAGCGGAGACAGCTCACTAACCTTCTTGGCGAGCAGCTTGAAGATCTCCCAGTCGGTCTTCGATTCCCACACCGGCGGAACCGCCTGTCCCAGCACGTGCAGGAACGAGTGCAGGTCCGTCGTGTTCAGGTCGTTCTTCTCGTACCAGAACGCCGTCGGCAGCACGATGTCTGCATAAAGTGCCGACGTATTCATGCGGAAGTTGATGTCGACAACCAGGTCGTACTTTCCGCGAGGGGCGTTGTCACGGTATTTCACCGTGGTGGTCTTGCCCCTGGCCCGATCCTCGGCGATCGAGTTGTCATGCGCACCGAGATAGTGACGCAGGAAGAACTCGTGCCCCTTGGCGCTCGACTGGATCGCGTTGCCGCGCCAGATGAACCACAACCGCGGCCAGTTCTCCTCGGCATCGGGATCTTCAATCGCGAAGTTCACCTTCTTGCTGGCGAGCTGATCGACCACGTGAGTCACGATGTCATCAGTAGACTTCGCGCCAGCGCGCTCCGCTTCAGACGCAAGCTCAATCGGATTGCGGTTGAAGTGCGGGGTGAACGGCATCCAGCCCGAGCGTACTGCCTTCGCCTGGAGGTCGATCGCGTGACCCTTGGCCCAGCGCGGGTTCGGCGCCGTCAGGCCGTACTCGGTGAACTCCTGCTCGTAACGCCACTGGCAGCTATGGGCATAGTGCCAGGTCGACGACTGCACGACCCGCGGCGGCTTGGTCCAATCGAGAGCCATCGCAATCGTGTTCCACGGCGCAACCGGCGCAAGCTTTTCCTGGCCGACGTAGTGGTTGATGCCGCCGCCGTTGACGCCGCAGCAGCCGCACAGGATCAGGGCAACCGTCGCCGAGCGGTAACAGAGGTTATTGTAGTAGAAGTGGTTGGCGCTGGCGCCCACGATCACCATGGACTTGCCGTTGGTGAGTTCCGCGTTGGTCGCAAACTCACGCGCAAACCGGATCGCGGTCTCACGGCCGATACCGGTGTGACGCTCCTGCCAGGCCGGCGTGTAAGGCGCATCCTCGTCGTCGTAGCTGGTCGCAAACGAGCCTTCCAGCCCGCGGCTGTGACCGAACTGCGACATCATGATGTCGAAGCCGGTGGCAACCAGCACTTCACCCTTGTTCGTCGCGATCCGCTTCACCGGAACGCCGCGCGAAACAACACGGCCGTTCGCGAAGTCGTCAAAGCCGACCTGAACCACGCCATCGGAATGATCGATGAAGCTCAGCACCGGATCGATCGGGCTGTTGTCCAGCGTATCCTCCGCCGACAGATTCCACTTGCCGTGCGTGGATCCCCAGCGATCGCCGACCTGACCCTTGAACGCCCGGGGCTCGCCGCTCTTCTCGTCGACGACGAGCATCTTCCAGTCGCCGTTCTCGACGTCCTGGTAGCGCGCAACGCGATTGGCACGCAGCAAGCGTCCGGTCTTGTAGGTATTCCCGTTGGGCTCCAGCTCGACAAGGAACGGAAGGTCGGTGTAGCGCTTGACGTAATCGATGAAGTACGGGACCTGGCGGTCGATGTAGTACTCCTTGAGGATGACGTGGTTGGCCGCCATCCACAGCGCCGTGTCCTGTCCCGCCTGGATCGGAATCCATTCGTCGCAGTACTTGGCAATCTGGCTGAAGTCCGGCGCAAGAACCACGAACTTGGTTCCCTCGGTGCGCGCTTCGGAGATGAAGTGCACGTCCGGGGTACGCGTCATGTTCATGTTCGCAGCCATCGAGACGATGAACTTCGAATTGTACCAGTCGGCGCTTTCGCACACGTCGGTCTGGTCGCCCCAGATTTCCGGGAACGACGTCGGCAGATCGGCGTACCAGTCGTAGAAGCTCATGTTCACGCCGCCGAAGAGCTGCAGGAAGCGAGAGCCTGCGGCATACGACAGCATCGACATCGCAGGGATCGGCGAGAAGCCCATCACCCGGTCCGGTCCATGCTTGCGCGCGGTGTACAAACAAGCCGCCGCAATCAGCTCGACCAGCTCTTCCCACTTGGCGCGGCGATAACCGCCCTTGCCGCGCGCCTTCTGCATGCGCAGGCGCTTCTGGTCGTCTCCGACCAGCGAGGCCCAGGCCTGCACCGGATCCGGGAACGAGGCCTTCGCCTCCTTCCACATATCGAAAAGCGGACCGCGGACGTAGGGATACTTGATCCGGATCGGGCTGTAGACGTACCAGGAGGCGGAGATGCCGCGCTGGCAGCCACGGGGCTCGTAAGGCGGCAGGCTGCGCTCAAGCAGCGGATAGTCCGTCTGCTGCATTTCCCAGGTAATGATTCCGTCCTTGACGTAGATCGCCCAGGAGCAGCCGCCGGTGCAGTTCACGCCATGCGTGCTGCGGAAGACGTTATCGTGGGACCAGCGGTTGCGGTAGAACTCTTCCCACTTGCGCTCCCGGGGATTAACGAGATCCAATATCCAGCTCATCAGTGTCTCCTCGGTGCATTCGTCCGGCCGCGCGGCCTGTTACCGTCAGTACCCTTAAATCTTCCAATCCAGCCGTCGGCATACGTACCCGTAAACCAACCACCGTTGTATGGACCCGTGCTTCGTCCAGTCGTAGGCGTAGCCATCATCGGACGCCGTACACCGAACTTTAACCGATTCCGCCACCGGAAGCCCGCGATCAAAAGCAGGACTGCGGCACCAAGCCCGGTCAGACCCGCCAGCTGCCAAATCGCCGAGGCCGAACGCACAGCCAGACCTTCCTGCGCGAGGAAGGCAGCGACGTCCGCACGCTCTTGCGGGGTCGGCGGTTGCTTCGACCAGACCGCTTTCATGGTCGGCGTGGGCAAACCAGCGAGCCAGGCGCTCAGTCCGCTCGTTCCACCGAGGCGCTTCGCCACTTCGGTCAAATCAGGACCAAGCCGGCCGCCGCCGAACGCTCCGAGACCACCGGTACTGTGGCAAGCCATGCAGGGCGGTCCGCCATTCGCAAAGCGATCATTGCCCGTGAACAGATCCTTGCCCCTTTCAGCATCGCCCTTGAGGGCAGGCGCCGCCGCGGCAGCAGACCCGCCGCCTCCGCCCGACCCCAGAAATGCAAGGATATTGTCAACTTCAGTGGAGCTGAGGCCCAGATTGGGCATCTCCATGCCATGGTATTTGGCGAGCAGCTCGACCGCGATCGGATCCTTTTTCGCGATCATCGCGTCCGGCGCCGAAATCCAGGAGTGCAGCCATTCGCCGGAGCGCTCCTTGGTGACGTTCTTCAGGTCGGGACCAACAAGATCCCCCCCGCCGATGGTGTGGCACGCGCCGCACGTTTTTGCTTCGAATAATTCCTTGCCGGCCGCTGCATCGGCCGCGTTAGCCACGCTCGGCAACGCTGCCCATATGGCTGTAGTCGTAGCTAGCGCAACAAGTGGCATCAAACGCCATGACGCTAGGGGCTTTTTGCTCATGATCCCTCGTCCTCAGATCCATATGATCGGGCGGGTGTTAAGGCTTATGTTAGATAGACGTTTCCCGCTCGTGACCCGCCGTTCTCAGACCCACATGATCGGCGACGGTAAGTTATGCTAGACTAGAATCGTTAGAAAGCGCAAGGGCGTTGATCCCAGAAATGTGTATTTTTTTCGCTTGCGATCGAGCACCGACTGCGATGCGATCGATTGAGTGCTGCGCTCGGGATCAATGCGCGGAGACCCCTTGTTTTCGCGGCCTGCGCGAGCACATCGACCATCTAAATATGCTACTCGGATAGCACTTCCTGCTCAGCTATTTATCAGGTACTTACTGGTAGATCCACCTGCGAGAAACGGCGCGGTGCAAGAGTGCGCGCAATGCGCGGGCAAATATTCGCACCGCAAATATTCGCACCGCATGCGCTGTCGGATCGGGGCGATCGAGATCGTTTTGACACCTGCCCGATTGCCCGAACCGTTGCCATATCGTTTCAATTGCGCGAAGTGCCTCGGTCCGAGGGCGGGGGACGATGCAGACTTGCGGAAACCGCCCGACCGTTGCGACTTTTGGCCACGCCCCGCGCGTGTCCGCAACAGGACAGAGCATTGCCGAGGATCCCGTTCCGTCGTTCATGGCGGACACGCCGGCCTTTCGACGCTGTCGGCCGTTACGCAATCGATCAATTACGTTGAAGCCCGGTGCGGAATCCTTAAACATGCACCGGAACTCCCTCCCCCCGACCTAGGAGAACATTCATGGCTAAGTCGCGCCTGCCCGCGTTCCTGGAGAACCATCCGGGTCTTGGCGGTCTTGACAACGTGGAAATGCCGCGACTGAAGCTGCTTCAGGCGTCGTCACCCGAACTTGCGCAATCTGACAACGCCAAACAGGGCGAATTTTGGCACAGCCTGCTCGGCCGAAGCGTCGGCTCGACCATTCGCATCTGCCCGGTTTTTATCAACTGGTGCTTCATCCTGTGGCGGCCACGGGAAGCGGGCGGCGGGATTCTCGCTCGCTCCGACGATGGCAAGCATTGGACGCCCGCCGATGCCGAGTTCACGGTCAAGCTCAAAAGCGGTGAAGAAGTGACCTGGCGAACCGGCCGCTCGGTGGCGGCATCGGGCCTGAATAAACGCGGCAGCTATAATCCGAACGATCCCAATTCGCCGCCGGCCGCCACACGCTTATATTCGATCGTATGTTCATTTCCGGATCACCAGAATTGGCCGCCCGCGGTCGTGACGCTGCAGCGAACCGGCGTCAAGGCGGCGACCAAGCTGATCGATCAATTAAAGATCCTGCGCGCCCCGTCTTTTGGCGTCATTCTGGAAATGTCCTCGGTCAAGGACGAGTCGCCGGCCGGCGAATTCAACAACTACGCCTTCGAACTGTACGGCCCGGTGGAAGACAAACCATTCTACGAGGAAAATTCAAGACAGTACCGTTTCTTCATCGAGCATGGCCTCAAGGTGAAAGACCTTGAAGACGCACAGGACGACTAGCCCGACGATGAATTCGCACTGAGCAAACGACGCGCTTCTCCGGCATCGTTGACACAATGCCGGCGCGCCGCTGTCCCTCTCGATGATGCGCGAATGCATCGGTCCCTGCACCCTCCCAGGAGTCCTGCCGTGGAGGTGAGTTCCTTAAGGAACACAATGGGTTCGGATCAGGCCAGTGAGCGCTCAGCCGTGGGACGGTTATGGGACATCGCGTTTGTCCCGGGCGAATGGATGCTCTCCCGCTTTTCCGGTTTGGACAGGTCACGATGGCCGGTTCTGTGGGTCATCGGCCTCTTTCTGGTTCAGGCCGTGCCCGCCGCCATCATCCGCGCGTCCAACCTCGAGGAAGGACGGATCATCGCCATCGCACGCGGTGCACTGGAGGATGGTCATTGGCTTACGCCATTCGTTTACGGCGAGAGATTCGCGGAGCGGCCGGTTCTCGTGTCATGGATAGCCGCGCTCCTTGGCGAAGCGACGGGAAGCGTGACGCTCTGGTCGTTGCGCATTCCTCACCTTTGCTTCTTCCTTGCCGGAACGCTGCTGATCTACAGCCTGCTTCGATCCGCCACCGGCAAAAGTGCCGCAATTTTCGGCGCGCTTTGCTGGATCAGCATGCCGGTCGTCGCGCCCAAATTCATCAACGCCGAACCTGACATCGTCCTTTCAGTCCTGCTGTTCGCCGCATTTTGCATCTGGTGGCAAGGCACTCGCAACAACAGCACGACGCCCCGACGATGGCTCTGCATCAGCCTATTGATCGCCCTCGCCGGCCTCACAAAGGGGCCGCAGGAAGTTGCTTACTTCACTCTCGGCGTCGGCGCCTACATCCTTTTGAAACAGCGTCATCAGATGCCGGCGTTTATCGCAGCGCACATTGGTGCCGGACTCGTCATCGGCGGCTGGTATGGCCTCGTTTATCGGCCAGGCGATATCGAGACCTGGCAAACTCATTCGCGTCTGGCGCATACCACCGCCGGCCTTTCGACGGTTCTCGGACATCTAGATTTCGTCAAGAGTCTGGCTGTTGAATTCCTGCCGGGTTCCATCCTGATTGGACCGGCGATCGTGATCGCCGTCCGAAAATGGCGACATTCGCGGGATGACCTGCTGCTGGCCGCGATACTTTACTCGGCGGCTTGCACGCTCATTCTCCTGGTCTGGCCGGGTAAAGTGGCTGCGCGCTACGCCATGCCGGGAACCATGACGTTGGCTGTCGTTTGCGGGCTGATGTTCGAGCACTGGCTTCACAGCCACCGCAAAGTCATCGTGTCGGCACTGGTTGTGACTTACGCGATTTTTGGCGGCCTGCTGGTTCGAAGCTGGATCGTCATGCCGTTCGCTCCGCAGTTGTTTCAGGAAAGCCGGCTGGCTGGCCAGGCGATTGCCGCCACCCTCCGGCAAAGACCGGGCCGTCTTTATGTCGTGAACGGAGATGCAACCAATCACAACATGCTGGTTTACGTGAAAGGACCGATCAGCGCGGTTTCGCTGGACGATCTGGCTGCACTGAACACCCCGGCAATGGCAGTTCTCCTTCCCGAGCACGAGCAAGCTCTGTCTCGGATGAAGCCCGCATTGCAATTGATCGACAAGGGTGACGTTGTCTGCGGGAAAGTCCGTTACAACATCGTCGAGATTATCCCTCCGGAATGAACCGGCCGATCTCTTCATCATGTTGAGCGAGGTCAAGTCGTCACAGGTCGCAACAGCGGTCCGCCCGTCCCGCGTTGTCGACTCTTGGACCTGATGCAACGACCCGGCCGGCCAGCCGATGTCACTTGCGGCAAGGCGCGCTCAGGGTCCAAGGGTCCAGGCACAGAGCTTGAAACGTATGAGATTAACAAGTATTTTCAATGATATAAGGAACATGCCAATCGCCCTTGGCGACCCGCCCGCAATTTCAATTGACCTCGCGGTCCTACCCGTTACTCTCGAAATGCTGGAGAATGCATCGCCCGGTTCCATCATAAACGCGACAGCATGGCTCCCTGTCTCTGAAGACCAATTGATATGCTCGGTAAGCTGACGATTGACGCCCTGCCGTTTTATAGCGGCATCGCCATGGCAGGTGCGCTGACCGTCGTGTGCACTGCACTAAGCGTGGTCGCGCTCATCACCTGGCTTGGTCGATGGCGCTATTTGTGGACCGAATGGCTGACGAGCCTCGACCACAAGAAAATTGGCATCATGTACGTGACGCTGGCGCTGATCATGCTGGTGCGCGGCGTCATCGATGCCCTGATGATACGCACCCAGCAGGCGTTCGCATTCGAACCGCACGGCTATCTGCCGCCCGACCATTTCGACCAGATCTTCACGTCTCACGCCACCATCATGATGTTCTTCGTGGCGATGCCGTTCGTGCTCGGCCTGCTCAACATCGTCGTTCCGCAGCAGATCGGCGCGCGGCGGGTGGCGTTTCCATTCATGAATGCGGTGGGGCTGTGGCTCACAGCGTCCGGCGCCGCCTTGGTGATGATCTCGCTGGTTATCGGCAAGTTCTCGACCGCCTACTGGACCGCCTACCCGCCCCAGTCGGGAATACAGTTCAATCCGGGCGTCGGCGTCGATTACTGGATCTGGGCGGTCCTGCTCAGCAGCATCGGCTCGATGCTGGCGGGAATCAGCTTTCTCGTCACGATCGTCAAGCGACGCGCGCCGGGGATGCGACTGATGATGATGCCGCTCTTTACCTGGGCGGCGCTGTGCACCAGCATATTGATCATATTCGCCTATCCGGCCCTGATCGTTGCCGCTGCCCTGCTTGGACTCGACCGTCACCTCGGCACGCACTTTTTCACCGGCCTCCAGGGCGGCGGCAACGTCGCAAACTATGTCAGCCTGTTCTGGACCTGGGGCCATCCACACGTCTACATCCTGATCCTGCCTGCGTTCGGCATCTACTCAGAGGTGGCGGCAACCTTCTCGGGCAGGAAATTGTCCGGATACAATCCCCTCATCTACTCCACTGTGGCGATCACAGTGCTCTCGTTGGTCGTCTGGCTGCATCATTTCTTCACCCTCGGGTCGGGCGCCGACGTCAATGCCTTCTTTGGCAGTGCGGCGCCGCTGATCGCCGTGCCGACGATCGTGACGATCGCGGCCTGGTTGCTCACGATGTATCGGGGCCGCGTGCAATTCTCGGTGCCGATGCTGTTCACGCTCGGGTTCATCGTGACGTTTCTCGTCGGCGGCGTCTCCGGTTTCCTGTTCGCGGTGGCGCCGGCCAGTATCCACGACACCACTTTCCGGGTGGCGCACTTCCACAACCTGCTGATCCCCGGGGCTCTGTTCGGCTATTTCGCCGGCTACCAGTACTGGTTTCCCAAGGCGTTCGGCTTTCGCCTTGATGAGAAATGGGGCCGGCGCGCTTTCTGGTGCTGGATCGTCGGCTTCTGCCTGGCTTTCTTGCCGCTGTATGTTCTCGGCCTGATGGGTATGCCGCAGCGCCTCAACCGCAGCGATGTCGCCGACTGGCAGCCGTATCTGATCGTCGCCCAGTGCGGCGTTGTACTGATCCTGTTCGGCATCGCCTTCCTGGCCGTCCAGATCGCCGTCAGCATCCGCGACCGCGCCGCGCTTGCGGTCCCGGGCGGTGACCCCTGGAATGCCAGGACGCTGGAATGGGCGACCGCCTCGCCGCCGGCGGCCTATAACTTCGCCGTTGTGCCCGAGGTCCATGACATCGATCCATGGTGGACCATGAAGCAGGAGAAAACGGGCGGTCGCCGACCCTCCCGCTTCCACGATATCGTCATGCCCGGCAACAGCAGCGCCGCAATCGTGCTTGGCGCGATGTCGTTCGTCTTCGCTTTTGCCATGATCTGGTACATCTGGTGGCTGGCCGCCGTCGGCGGGTTGGGCATGTTTGCCGCGCTCCTGTGGCAGACATTCCATGACCGTGCCGGACACCGCATCCCGGCGAGCGAGGTCGAAGCCATCGAGAACCATCGCGCCGTATCCTGCGTAGTCGCAGTCGGGGCGACGACGTGACCGACGCTGACGTGACCGCAGACGACGACAATGAGACCGGAGCCACGGCGGTCCAGCGCGCCATCGAGGAAAAAACCTACGGCTTCTGGATCTGGCTGATAAGCGACGCGATCATCTTCGCGCTGCTCTGCGCGATCTTTGTAGCGATGGCGCACAGCACGGCCGACGGGCCGGCCGGGCACACGTTGTTCAGCCTCCGGCACATCTTCGCCCAAACCATGGTGCTGCTGGCGAGCAGCGCGACGTTCGGCTTCGCCAGCGTTGCAATCGCAGCCGGACGCGGTCGGCGCGCGGTGCTCTGGCTGGGCGTGACGTTCCTGCTCGGATCAGGCTTCATTGCCGCCGAGATCGCCGAATTCCACAGCATGGCCATCGCCGACGCAGGCCCATGGCGAAGCGGCTATCTCTCGGCCTTCTTCACGCTGGTCGGTGCTCACGGCGCTCACGTGAGTGTCGGCCTGGTGTGGATCGTCCTGTTGGGATGCGAGGTCATGTTGCGCGGGGTGACCCCGTTCGCCGCGTCGCGGGTCCATCGGTTGGGCCTGTTCTGGCATTTCCTCGTGATGGTCTGGATCAATATCTTCTCCCTCGTCTATCTCCCGGCGTTTCTCTAGGGTCTGTTCCAACTGCGTTGAACCAGACCCGTCGCTTATCTTTTTGTTTGAGCATGATCTTTTCCGAAAACCGGTTTCCGCTTTTCGGAGCCATGCTTTAGGCTCCAGACTCAATTGGTCCACCCGGTTATGACAGCGGCGATATTGACGGCCGCTTCGAGAGTTGCGCGCCAGCTTGTCGCAGCGGGTGGCGATGCGGCGCCAATCCTTGAGCCTGCAAAACATGCGCTCGATCCGGTTGCGCAGTTATAGACGTCGGTGTCGAAGGGATGGGTTCGCTTTCGCGTTGGGTTGTTCGGGATGACCGGAATGGTCCAGCAGTGGCGCAGGAAGAGCCGAAAGCCGCTACGGTCGTAAGCGGCCTCGGCGACGCATAAGCGTGCCGCTGACAACCCGGAGAGCAGGGGCAAAACAACGCGAAGATCACCGCGTTGTCCGGGAGTTATCTCGATAGTGAGAGGTCGGCCATGGCCGTCGACGACGGCGGGGATTTTGGTCGTGCGCCTGCCGCGTGAGCGCCCAATCGCCTGTTCCTCCGCCCCCTTTTCCGCCCGCTGCCGAGCGATGCGCCTTTGCTATCGTGCTGTCGATCATGTGCACGTCATTCGGGCTGGCTGTTGCCAAGGCGCGAAACAGCTTCTGCAACAGGCCGCGCGCCGACCATCGATGAAAGCGATGATAGATCGTCGTCGGGTCATAGCATGAAGGGCAAGCCTGCCCGCGACAACCGGCCCTCAACACATGCACGCTCCCGCTGATCACGCGGCGATCATCGACCCGGCGCGCTCCGGGGCGGTTCTTCGGAAGCAACGGGCCGATCGCTGCCCATTGCGCATCGCTTAGCCAAAACTCGTTCGCCATCGTCAAGCCCCGTGCCGAGCTTGACCCTGCTTTGCTCCATAACCTCAATATTCTGATCGAGTGTGGAGCCTAAGGGTCTTTCACCGCTTCATGGAAACGGTGAAAGACCCTTGATTTAACACGTTTTTTCTTCACGCGAACCGGATTTCACTTCGCTCGAAAACGCTCTAGCATGGCAGCCGCGCCGCCATCACCGGACGGACCCGCCATGCAGCATCGCAAGGACGTCACGACGAAGTCATGCCTCGTGGGGATCGCCCTCGCGTCAGTCCTGACCGCTATTCCATTCGGTCTCGTCGCCGCTCGCGCGCTGCCGCCGACGCAGACCTTTGCCATCATCGCCGTGACTGCGATTGCACAAGTTGTCGTCCACTTGCTGTACTTCCTGCGCATCGACCTGAACTCATCGTCGCAGAACAGACTGGTCATGCTCGGCTTCGCAGCCGTCGTGCTTCTTATTCTGGTTGGCGGCACGCTGTGGATCATGTTCGACCGCTATTATCCCCTGACGTAGGCGGCGGCGATGCGACCACGATATTTTGGAATGCACATGAGCGGCGAATCCTGTTTTGCTAGGCCGCGTCGCATGAGTGTTTGAGATTGGTGAAGACCTGCTCGATCGGATTGAGGACCGGACTGCAGGGCGGCAGAAAAATGCGACGTGTGCCGGCGGCGCGGGATCACATTGCGAGCTGCGGCCTTGTGGCCGCAGGGCTCGGAAATGTCCGTTTAATGGCATCAATCGACCACTACCGACCACTCGGCGCGAATCGGCCCTTCATGGATGTTCGTCCAACCCTCTCCGCGGAACACTCAAGCTAGCTATAGCCACTCAAGCTAGCTATAGCCTCGCAACCTCAGATCTCGATTCAAACCGGAATCGGGACTTCATGGCTTTGATTTAACGCGTTTTCTTCAAGCGAACCGGCATCCATCCCGGGTCGGACCCGGCGAATGCTCCGCTCGAAAGCGCTATAGCCGATCGAGCGAGTTAATCTCCTATCGAAGCTTTGCGGCTTATGTCGACCAGTTCGGCGTGCGCGCATCGAACTGACTTTTGCCGAGTCCGAGGGTTCGTTCCGAAAGATGCGCATAAGCAAGCGCAGGGAACGTTTTTCGAGCTATTTGCGAACTATATTGAGCGCCGCTGATTGCGCCACCACACGCCGAAGGCGAACATCACTGCGGCCGCGAGGCCAAACCAGGTGATGGCGTATTGCAGGTGATCGTCTTTCAGATGCACGTCGAGCGGACCAGGCTTCGGGATACCACTCGCGGGCACCGGCGTCTCGAGGTCGATGTAGAAGGGGGCGACGTTTTCCCAGCCGAGGGTCTGAGCCATCGCGCCGATATCACGGGAGAACCACAGCCGCTTGTCACGGGTGGGTGATGGCGTCAGCAGACCGGCCTTTTCCGGGAAGCGGAGATAGCCAGTCATTGCGACCGGCTGACCGGTCACCAGCGGACTCACGGCGCGGTCCTGCTGGCTGCGATCCTGCACGGTGTTTGGCACGAAGCCCGCATTGATAACGACCGTGCCGCCATCGGGCAACCGCGCCGGCAGAAATGCCCAGGTGCCGACCCCGACGTCCGGGCGCACCGCCGAGGCGAAGGTGTAAACCATCGCGTCGGGCCGCGACTCGTAGGTCGCGGAAAAGCTCACGCGGCGAAACTCGTCTTTGTCCGGAGACAAGGCCGCCCAGTCTGACGGGTTCGGCAATGCGGATGGCTTTTCTGCAAGACGCTCGGAGAGGACAGCGATAAGAGCATGCTTTTCGGTCCGACGCTGCAATTGCCACACGCCAAGCCCGATCAGCACAGCGATCATGACCAGCGTAAAGACGCCAAGGCCTTTTTGGTGGCTTGGAGTATTTGTCATTGGTTTTTGTGGATGGGTCTGGCTTCTGCGGCTTTGTGGTGGAACTGGAGGCTGATGAGGAGGGATTTCATGGCGCGGAGGGGCCAGAGTGTGACG
>Ga0209930_1002396_pt1 | contig 22504 bp, 23 predicted proteins | sample ThiBiot_500_biof_2_FD_183948 | JGI IMG/M metagenome (GOLD analysis project Ga0209930, IMG submission 183948) | Wastewater bioreactor microbial communities from Cape Town, South Africa - Thiocy_cont_500_biof (SPAdes) | ecosystem: Engineered > Bioreactor > Thiocyanate-remediating >... | reverse complement strand
TCTTGACGGGGATGGCCGCCAGGTTCAGCCCGATCACGGCCACCACGGCGCCCGTGACCACGGGCGGCATGAAGCGCTCGATCCAGCGCGTGCCCACCATCTGCACCACCAGGCCGATCAGCGCATAGACCGCACCGCAGGCAATGATGCCGCCCAGCGCCACGCCGATGTTGCCGTTGGCGCCCTTGCCGCCATAGGCCGTGGCTGCGATCACCACGCCGATGAAGGCAAAGGACGAACCCAGGTAGCTGGGCACCTTGCCGCCCGTGATCAGGAAGAAGATCAGCGTGCCGATGCCGCTCATGAGCACGGCCACGTTGGGATCGAACCCCATGAGGATGGGCGCCAGCACGGTGGAGCCGAACATGGCGATCACGTGCTGTATGCCCATCAGCCCGGTCTGTGGCCAGGGCAGGCGCTCATCGGGGCCGATCACGCCTCCCCGTTGCAGCTGGTTGGCGGATTTTTCCGTCCATTGGAAAAGGCCCATGTGGCATCGCTCCTTGTAAAAAATTGGCGCGATATTAGAGGCATTTGTTTTCTGGCAGGTGGGGTGAAGCGGAAATTTTTTCCCAGTGTTTGTGCGCAGATACGCGATCCGGCCCGCAGACTTTGTCGCCCAGGTGCCAGGCTAGTGGCTTTCCCGTCTGGGCTCGCGGGCAGCGCGCGCGTACCGTGGCCGGTCATGAGCCATACCCCTGCCTTCATCCCCCAGATCCGCCTGTACCAGGACTGGCTGCGCGAGCGCCACGGCCTGCAGTTCGACAGCTACGACGCCCTGTGGCGCTGGTCGGTCACCGACCTGGACGCCTTCTGGCAAAGCATCTGGGACTACAACGCGCTGCAGTCGCCCACGCCGCACACGGCCGTGCTGGAGCGCAACACCATGCCCGGCGCCCAGTGGTTTCCGGGCGCCCAGATCAACTACACGCGCCAGGCGCTGCGCCATGTGGGTGCCGCCCATGCGGCCGGCATGCCCGCCGTGGTCAGCCGCAACGAGACGGGCCGCCACCGCGAACTGTCCTGGCCCGAGCTGCGCCGCCAGGTCGCCGCCCTGGCCCTGCACCTGAAGTCCCAGGGCGTGGGCCGCGGCGACCGCGTGGCTGCCTACCTGCCCAACATCCCCGAGGCCATGGTCGCCCTGCTGGCCACGGCCAGCCTGGGCGCCGTCTGGAGCATCTGCGCGCCCGACATGGGCACCAACGCGGTGCTGGACCGCTTTCGCCAGATCGCGCCCAAGGCGCTGATCGCCGTCGATGGCGTGCACTACGCCGGGCGCGATATCGACCGCATGGCCGTGCTGGCGGAGCTGCGCGCGGGCCTGCCCAGCGTGGAGCATGTGGTCCTTGTGCCCAACCTGGACCTGCAGGCCAGGCTGGCCGATGCCGCCGACTACGGCCAGGTCACGGCCCGCGACGACGCGGCCACGGCGGCCTTCGAGCCCGAATGGCTGCCCTTCGACCACCCGCTGTGGATCGTCTACTCCAGCGGCACCACCGGCCTGCCCAAGCCCATCGTCCACGGCCATGGCGGCATGGTGCTGGTGGCCCTGCAGCTCAAGGCCCTGCACAACGACGTGGGCTGCAGCTACCACCCCAACAGCTGGGGCGAGCGCTACCACTGGTACAGCTCCACGGGCTGGGTGATGTGGAATGCCCAGGTCTCGGGCCTGCTGGGCGGCACCACCTGCGTGATCTTCGACGGCAGCCCCGGCGGCAGCAAGGACAGGCCCGACTGGGGCGTGCTGTGGCGCTTCGCGGCCGAGACCGGCGTGACCAGCTTCGGCTCGGGCGCGGCCTTCTACGCCAACTGCATGAAGGCCGGCGTGGACCTGACGCAGTGCGGCGACCTGTCGCGCATCCGCAGCCTGGGCACCACGGGCTCGCCCCTGTCGCCCGAGGTGCAAAGCTGGGGCACGGCGCAGTTCGCAGGCATGGGGCGGCCTGACATCTGGTGGAACAACATCTCGGGCGGAACCGACTTTGCGGGCGCCTTCATCGGCGGCCACCGCGAGCTGCCCCAGCAGCCGGGCATCATGCAGTGCCGCCAGCTGGGCGCGGCCGTGGAGGCCTGGAACGAGCAGGGCCAGCCCGTCATCGACGAGGTGGGCGAGCTGGTCTGCACCCAGCCCATCCCCTCCATGCCGCTGTACCTGTGGGGCGATGCGGACGGCAAGCGCTACCTGTCCAGCTACTTCGACATGTACCCGGCCGGCCACGGCCGCGCGCCCGGCGGCGGTGACGGCCCCGCCGCCATGGGCCCGGTCTGGCGCCACGGCGACTGGATACGCATCCTCCCGGACGGCGGCTGCATCATCTACGGCCGCAGCGACGCCACCATCAACCGCCACGGCCTGCGCATGGGCACCAGCGAGATCTACAGCGCCGTCGAGGCCCTGCCCGAAGTGCTGGACTCCATGGTCGTGGACCTCGAATACCTGGGCCGCGAAAGCTACATGCCGCTGTTCGTGGTGCTGCGCCCGGGCGTGGATCTGGACGACGCCCTGCGCGCGCGCCTGCAGGGCGCCATCCGCCAGGCCCTGTCGCCGCGCTTCGTGCCCGACGAGATCGTGCAGGTGGCCGAGATCCCGCGCACGCTCAGCGGCAAGAAGCAGGAGCTGCCCATCAAGAAGCTGATGCTGGGCCAGCCGCTGGACAAGGTGGTCAACAAGGAGGCCATGGCCAACCCGGGCTGCCTGGACTGGTATGTGGGCTTTGCGGCGCAGCATGCCAAGGCACAGGCTGCCTGATATTCAAACGGTATCAGTGGCGCGGTTTTTAATATTGGACTGCGACAGACCGGCTGCCTAGAGTGGGGTCCAACCATGGAGCCCTGCAATGAGCGTGCTTGATTCCCTTGCCCTGACCCGCATCCCCGCCGAGGACGAAGCCCTGCGCGCCGAGGTGCGCGCCTTCCTCGCCCAGGCCATAAGCGGCCTGCCGCCCCATGTGCGTGCGCGCTCCTGGGGCGGCTACAGCGCCGAACTGAGCCGGCAACTGGGCGAAAAGGGCTGGATAGGCGTCACCCTGCCGCGCGAGTACGGCGGCGGCGGGCGCAGCGCCTTCACGCGATACGTGCTGGTGGAGGAATACCTGGCCTGCGGGGCGCCCGTGGGCTCGCACTGGATTGCCGACCGCCAGAGCGGCCCACTGATCCTCAAGTACGGCACCGAGGCGCAAAAGCAGTTCTACCTGCCGCGCATCTGCTGGGGCGAGGCCTTCTTTTGCATCGGCATGAGCGAGCCCGGCGCGGGCTCGGACCTGGCCAGCGTGAAGACGCGCGCCGTGCCGAACGGCAAGGGCTTCGTGCTCAACGGCCAGAAGATCTGGACCACCAACGCCCACCACTGCCACTACATGATCGCCCTGGTGCGCACCTCGGGCGAGGCGGGTGACCGGCACAAGGGGCTGTCCCAGGTCATCGTGGACCTGTCGCTGCCGGGCGTGACCGTGCGGCCCATCACCGACCTCTCGGGCGACAGCCATTTCTGCGAAGTCTTCTTCGACAACGTGCAGCTGCCGCCCGACGCCCTGATCGGCCAGGAAGGCCAGGGCTGGGAGCAGGTCACGGCCGAGCTGGCCTTCGAACGCAGCGGGCCCGAGCGGCTGTTCTCCAGCATCGTGCTGTTCGACGAATGGCTGGCCTGGCTGCGTGCAACGGGCGAGCGCAGCGAAGGCGCGCTGCGCCTGGCCGGCCGCGTGTTCACCGAGCTGGCCCCGCTGCGCGCCATGTCGGTGGCCGTGCAGGACAAGCTGGTGCGCGGCGAAAGCCCCATCGTCGAGGCGGCCCTGGTCAAGGAGCTGGGCACGACGCTGGAGCAGTCCATTCCCGCCGCCATCGCCGATGACCTGTTCGCACGCGAGGCGTCCGAGGTTCCGCTGGAGCTGCTACGCACCCTCAACTACGTGACGGAGGTTGCGCCTTCGTATTCATTGCGCGGCGGCACGCGCGACATCCTGCGCGGAATGATCGCGCGTGGCCTCGGCCTGCGTTGAATAAGGTTCCCCTTAAGTTGGGGCGCGCCAGTTTCAAACGGAACGCCCAAGGCCTGGCGTCATGTGTCATGAATGGAGAGAGACATGGAAGACGATTTGTTTGCCGATGCCGCACGCCAGCTGCTGCAGGGCGAGTGCACGCCCGCGCGGGTGCGCGCCATCGAGGCCGGGGGCTCGCCCCGGGCGCTGTGGCAATCGCTGGAGCAGGCCGGCTTTGCCGATGCCCTGGTGCCCGAGCACGCGGGCGGCGCGGGGCTGGCGCTGGCGCAGCTGTTCGATGTGTGGTCGCTGGCCGGCGCCCATGCGCTGCCCGTGCCGCTGGGCGAGACCATGCTGGCGCGCGCGTTGCTGGTGGGCGCGGGGGCGGAGCGTCCACCAGGCGCCATCGCGTTGGCGCAAGGCCTGCTCCAGGCGGATGGCGGCCTGCACTGCGCACCCGTGCGCCTGGGCGCGGTGGCGGACAGCGCGCTGGTGCAGCATGCGCAGGGCTGGAGCCTGCTGCCCGTGGCGCAGGCGCAGTCCGAGCCGGCGGCCTTCTGCCTGGACGTGAACCTGCGCTGGAGCGCCGATCAGGTCCGCGCGGCGCCTGCTCCCGCTATCGCCCTGCCGGATGGGCTGGACCTGCGCACGCTGCAGGCCGGCCTGGTGGCGGCGCAGCTGGCGGGCGCGCTCATGGAGGTGTTCCAGCGCACGCTGCAGTATGCGAATGACCGCCAGCAGTTCGGCCGCCCCATCGGCAAGTTCCAGGCCATTCAGCACCAGCTGGCGGTGATGAGCGAGCATGTCTTCGCCGCGCGCATGGCGGCCCGGCTGGGCTGCGCGGGGCAGGGCATCTTCCCCGATCGGCTGCGCGTGGCCGTGGCCAAGGCGCGCTGCAGCCAGGCCGCGCTGGCCGTGGCCGAGGCGGCCCACGCCATCCACGGCGCCATGGGCTTCACCGAGGAATACGACCTGCAACTGCTCACGCGCCGCCTGCATGCCTGGCGCCAGACGGCGGGCTCCGAGTCGTACTGGCACGGTGTGGCAGGCGCCGCGCTGGTCCATGGCCACGCGGGCAGCACGCTGGACCTGATCCGTTCGACCACCGACATCACCGCATAAACCCTTGCTCAAGGAGTCTTCTCCATGTCCTTTCTGAACATCGCCCGCGACGGCGCCATCTGGACCCTCACCATGAACCAGCCCGAGACGCGCAATGCGCTCACGGGCAACACGGCCGTGGAGGAATTCGTGCAGGTCTGCGACGAGATCCGGCGCGACGCCTCGGTCAAGGCCGTCATCCTCACGGGCGCCGGCCCCATCTTCAGCTCGGGCGGCAACGTCAAGGACATGCAGCGCTTCTTCGACGACGCGCTCACGCCCGATGCCATCCGCGAGGAGTACCGCCAGGGCATACAGCGCATTCCGCGTGCCCTGACCCAGCTGGACGTGCCCGTGATCTGCGCCATCAACGGCCCGGCCATCGGCGCGGGGCTGGACCTGACCTGCATGTGCGACATCCGCATCGCCAGCGAGACGGCCACCTTTGCCGAGAGCTTCGTGCGCGTGGGCATCGTCCCCGGGGACGGCGGCGCCTGGCTGCTGCCGCGCGCCGTGGGCCGCGCCAAGGCGGCCGAGATGGCGTTCACGGGCGAGGCCATCGACGCGCAGGAGGCCCTGGCCTGCGGCCTGGTCAGCCGCGTCGTGCCGGCGGACCAGCTGCTGCCCACGGCACGCGCGCTGGCCGACAAGATCGCCGCCAACCCCGGCGCCGTGATGCGCATGACCAAGCGCCTGCTGCGCGAGGGCGAGCACAGCACGCTGGAGTCGCTGCTGGAGCTGTCCGCCGGCTACCAGGCCCTGGCCCACAAGACCGCCGACCACCGCGAGGCCGTGATGGCCTTCGTGGAGAAGCGTAAGCCCCGGTTTCAGTGACCGGGCCCGCCCGGCCCCCGCCACGGGGGCATGGGCCGTGTGTGACACAACACAAATGGACACTCCCCGGTGCCGGCCTCCCGGCGGGAGTGGGCGCCCATGTACTGCACACACAGTACACTTTGCGCGTCGAGAGGCAACTCTCCCATCCACCGCACTCCCAGTCCCATGGCCGTTGAAACGACGAGTACTGCCCGCCCCAGCTTCGACCTCAAGAGCGCGCAGCTGCCCGTGGTGGCCGTGACCCTGCGGGATACCGACGTACGTGCGCTCGTGGCCGACCTGGCCCAGCGCCTGGCCGACGACCCGGATTTCTTCGACAACGACCCCGTGCTGATCGACCTGGCCCATGTGCGCGAGGCCGAGGAGGCCATCGACTTCGCCGTGCTCGTGGAGGCGCTGCGCTTTCACCGCACCGTGCCCGTGGCCGTGCGCGGCGGCAGCCCGGCGCAGATGGAGGCGGCGCGTGCCGCAGGCCTGGCGCCCGCGCCCGAGGCCGCACCCGTGCGGCCCACGGTGCCCGAGATCGAGATCCAGGAAGTCGTGCGCGAGGTCGAGGTGGTGCGCGAGGTGCCTGCTCCCCAGGCCGACGCCCTCATCGTGGACAAGCCGCTGCGCTCGGGCCAGCGCGTCTATGCGCGCGGCACCGACATCGTGGTGCTGGCCATGGTCAGCTATGGTGCCGAAGTCATCGCCGACGGCAACGTCCATGTCTACGCGCCGCTGCGCGGCAGGGCCATCGCCGGGGCGCGCGGCAACACCGAGGCGCGCATCTTCAGCACCTGCATGGAAGCACAGCTGCTGTCGATTGCCGGCATCTATCGCACAATCGAGACCGATCTCCCGGCGGATGTGGCCGCCAGGCCCGCCAAGGTGCGTCTCGACGGCGAGAAAATCCTCATCGAGCCGGTATGACACCGGACCCTTCTTCTTTGCTCTCCAGTCTTTAAGGAACCGTGCAAACATGGCCAAAATAGTCGTCGTGACCTCCGGCAAGGGTGGCGTGGGCAAGACCACCACCAGCGCCAGCTTCGCATCGGGCCTCGCATTGCGCGGGCACAAGACCGCCGTCATCGATTTCGACGTGGGCCTGCGCAACCTGGACCTGATCATGGGCTGCGAGCGCCGCGTGGTCTACGACCTGATCAACGTCATCCAGGGAGAGGCCAACCTCAACCAGGCCCTGATCAAGGACAAGCAGTGCGACAACCTCTTCGTGCTGGCCGCCTCCCAGACGCGTGACAAGGATGCGCTCACGCAGGACGGCGTCAAGAAGATCCTGGACGATCTGGCGGGCATGGACTTCGAGTACATCGTCTGCGACTCGCCGGCCGGCATCGAAAGCGGCGCGCTGATCGCCATGCACTTCGCCGACGAGGCCCTGGTCGTGACCAACCCGGAAGTCTCCTCCGTGCGCGACTCCGACCGCATCCTGGGCATGCTCAGCTCCAAGACCGCGCGCGCCATAGCGGGCGAGACCGTCAAGGAACACCTGCTGATCACGCGCTACAACCCCAACCGCGTGCAGGACGGCCAGATGCTGTCGCTGGAGGACATCCAGGACATCCTGCGCATCGAGCTGATCGGCGTCGTGCCCGAGTCCGAAACCGTGCTGCAGGCCTCCAACCAGGGCATTCCCGCCGTGCACATGCAGGGCTCGGACGTGGCCGAGGCCTACCAGGACGTGGTCGCGCGCTTCCTGGGCGAGGAAAAGCCCATGCGCTTCACCGAAGCGCAAAAGCCCGGCTTCTTCAAACGCATGTTCGGGGGGAGGTAAGCGGCCATGTCCATGCTCTCTTTCCTGCTCGGAGAAAAGAAGAAGACGGCCTCGGTGGCCAAGGAGCGCCTGCAGATCATCCTCGCGCGCGAGCGCGTGGGCGGCAACGGCGGCGGTCCCGACTACCTGCCTGCGCTGCAAAAGGAGCTGATGGCGGTGATCTCCAAGTACGTGGACATCGACGTCAACGACATCAAGGTGCACCTGGAGCGCCAGGAAAACCTGGAAGTGCTCGAAGTCAAGATCGAACTGCCCGACGCCGCGCGCTGAGCGCCGCCCGGCGCCGTGCTCAGCCCAGGCGCAGCGTGCAGCGCAACCCGCCCAGCGGGCTGGGCCCCATCTCCAGCGATCCACCATAGGTCTCGGCGATGTCGCGCACGATGGCCAGGCCCAGGCCGTGGCCCTGGGCCTGTTCGTCGAAGCGGACACCGCGCTCCATGGCCTGCGCGAGATGCTCCGGCGCCAGGCCTGGGCCGTCGTCATCGATCTGCAGCAGCGTCGTCGTGCCATCCTGGCACACGGCCAGCGTGACGCGGCTGCGTGCCCACTTGCCGGCGTTGTCCAGCAGGTTTCCCGCCATCTCCTCCAGGTCCGAGGCCGCGCCGCGCCAGCGCAGCCCATGGCCGGGCAGCGGCGTGGAGGTCTGGATGGACCAGGACAGGCGCCGCTGGGCGTGGATCTGGCGCATGGCATCCAGCAGCCGGGCCAGCACCTCATCCAGCGCCACGCTGCCGGCGCTGCCGGCGCCGCTGGCAAAGCGCGCCAGATGGCGGTCGATGGTGTGGGACATGGCCTGTACCTGGTCACGCAGCCACGGGCCATCGACCTGATGGCCGCGTGCCTGGATGCCGAGCACGGCCAGCGGCTTCTTGAGCGCATGGCTCAGGTCGGCCGCCTGGTGGCGCGCGCGCTCCACGACCTGGGCATTGCGCTGCAGCACCTGGTCCACGGCCTCGGCAATCGGGTCCAGGTCGGGGCCGAAGTGCCGCCCCAGCTGCGTGCGTGTGCCGTCTTCCATGTCCTGCAGCGCCTGCTGCAGGCTGCGCAGCGGCTGCAATCCCAGGCGCACCAGCGCCACCGTGCACAGCAGCAGCGCGGCGACCAGGCCCAGCTCGGTGACCAGCAGGATGCGGTCGATTCGGCGCCATTCCTGGCGCGTACCGTCCAGCGGGCCGAAGACATGCAGCTGCACGCGCCTGCCCGCGACATCGAAGCTGCGGCGCAGGCCCAGCAGTTCGCGCCCCTGCGGCCCGCGCAGCGACAGCAGCGTCTCGCTGCCCTTGTGCCGGGGCCAGGGACGGGCGTCGTCCAGCTCCAGGCTGTCGTCCCAGACCGAGCGCGACTGCTGCAGCCGCCCGTCCTGCTCCAGTGTCCAGTACCAGCCCGAGAAAATGCGGCCGAACTCGCCGCGATTGAGCCGCGTGCCCTGTCCGGTCAGGGGTCCCGGGGACTGCAGCTCGGCCTGCAGCCGCTCGGCGCGGTCCTGCAGGCCGGCCTTGAAGCTGCGCAGCACCGCATCGTGCAACTGCTCGCGCAGCAGCCAGCTGGCGGCCGTGCCGCAGGCCAGCGTGGCCACCAAGCTCAGTGCCAGCAGGCGCTCCGACAGGCCCCAGTGCCTAGGACGCATGGTCGCCGCTGGCCTGCTGCAGGCGAAAGCCCCGTCCGCGCTCGGTATGGATCAGGCCATGCGGGGACAGTTTGCGGCGGATGCGGCCGACCAACACGTCCACGGTGTTGGAGTCCGGGTCCAGGTCGCGTGCGTAGACATGCTCGCTGATGTCGGCGCGGCTGACGAGCTGTCCATGCCGGTTGGTCAGAAAGCTCAGGATGCGTTGCTCCTGCGCGGTCAGCGCAAGCGGCCGACCTTCGAGCGTGAAGCGGTCTGCCATGGTGTCGTAGGCCAGCGGGCCTATCTGCACCAGGGGCCGGCTGCCGCCTGCTGCGCCGCGTGACGACCTCCTCGTGCAGAAAGGGCTTGGTCAGGTAGTCGTCCGCGCCGGCCTGGAAGGCCGTGAGCTTGTCGCTCCAGCGGTTGCGGGCCGTGAGCACCAGCACGGGAAAGGAGCGGCCCTGCTCGCGCCAATGGCGCAGCACCGAGACGCCGTCCTGTCCTGGCAGCCCCAGGTCCAGCAAGGCGGCGTCATAGTGTTCGACGCTGCCCAGTTCCTGGGCGAGGCGGCCGTCCGCGCAGCACTCGGCCAGCATGCCGGCCTCCTGCAGGATGGCCTGCAGGCCTGCAGCAAGATCGGCGTCGTCTTCGACGATGAGCACCCGCATCAGCGCAGTCCGTCCTCTTCGATGGGCTGGCCGCTGTACGCATCCACATGCACTTCGATGCTGCGGCCGGCGCTCAGCTGCAACTCGACCTCGTAGTAGGCGCGCTGCCGGACGTCGATCTTGAGCTCGGCCTCTGTGGCGCGGGCCTGGTACTTGCGCTCCAGTTCCTCAAGAATGCGCGGCAGCGGTTGCAGCGTGGCGGCCTGCTCCCGGCTCAGGACAGGCTCCGCCAGGATGCGGCCCGTCTGGGCGTCGGCGCGCAGCAGCTGCTCACGGCCTTCGCGCGTGAGCAGCTGGATCTCGTAGTAGGGCCTGGGGCTGCGCGTTTCCTCCAGCTCGATCTGCAGCACGGTGCCGGGATGCAAGCGGGTGACGGCTGCCGCCACGGCGGACATGGGTATCAGCACGGCGGTGGTCGCGCCCGGCCGGGGGATGTCCTGTCCCGTGACTGCATCGATATAGATCTCCGTGCGCTGGCCATTGGCGAGCTTGATTTCGTACCAGCGCCGGCCGTCGGCGCCGCGCTCGAGTTCGATGTCGATGACGCGCCCTTTGTGGCGCTGCTGCACGTCCTGGAGGATTTCCGCCAAGGGCCGCAGGCGCTTGGACTGCACCTCGCGGCGCACGCTTTCATGCTCCGCTGGCGTGGTGGCAGAGGCGGGCGCCAGCGGCAGGGCCAGCAAGGCAGCAAGTGCGAGGCGGAGTTTCACGGCCACGCATCTTATGTGCACGTTCTTAAACAGTGCATGAACGCGCCATTCATGCGCGGTTTAGGCGCCTTTGCCGACACTGCAGGCGGTTGCACCGATGGCCCCGCCGCGGTGCCTTTTCATCTGTTTCTTTCTGGCATCGAACACCATGCATTTTCTTCGCTTTTCCCGCTCCGCCCCGCCATTGCCCCGGGTCCTGGGCGCTGGCGCGCTCTCGCTGTCCGTGCTGCTGGCCGCCTGCGGCGGCGGCGGCGGCGGGGCTGACAAGCCCGCCCCCACGCCAGTCACTCCCAGCGCCAGCTATGCGTCGGGCACCATTGACGGCTTCGGCTCCATCCTGGTCAATGGGGTGCGGTATGACGAGCGCCAGGCCCGGATCACCGATGGCGATGGCGTCCTGCTGGCCAGCGATGCGCTCAAGCTGGGCATGGCGGTCCATGTCATGGCCCGCCAGATTCTTGTGCGCAGCGATCTGGAAGGTCCGTTGAGCGCGGTCGTGGGCGACCGGCTGACCGTACTGGGCCAGACCGTGATCGTCGATGCGGCCACGGTGTTCGAGGACGGCCGCGCGGCGGCGCTGCAGGTCGGCCGTGTGCTGGAAGTCCACGGCCTGCGCGATGCGCAGGGCCGCATTCTTGCCAGCCGCATCGAGATCGAGGATGACGCCGACGAGCCCTGGCGCCTGCGCGCGCCTGTGGATGCCGTTGACATGTCGCGCCGCACCCTGCGCATCGGCGAGGCCGTCGTCAACTGGAGCGGCGTGCAGGTTGCCGCCGCGCTGGCTGCCGGCGACGTGGTCAGCCTGCGCCTGGCGCGCCAGCCCGATGCCGCCGGCCTGTGGGTGGCCACCGCACTGTCGGTGCAGCGTCCCACGCTGCCCGAACAGGCAGGCGTGGAGGCCGACGTCACCGGCCATATCACCCGCATGGACTCGCCGACCCGCTTCGTCGTGGACGGCCTGAGCGTGGATGCGGGCAGCGCCGCACGCCTGCCCGCAGGCCTTGCCGTGGGCGACCTGGTCGAGGTCGAAGGCATGTTCCAGGACGGGGTGCTTCGCGCCTCCGAGGTCGAGCGCAAGCTGCGGCTGGACAGTGACGATGGCTTCGAGATCGAGGGGCGCATCACCGCTGTCGACAGCCTGGCCGGCATCTTCGAGCTGCGCGGCGTGCGCGTGGACTATCGCAATGCGCGCTTCGAGGATGGCAGCGCTGCCCAAATTGCCGTGGGGCGCGTGGTCGAGGTCAAGGGCCGGCTCTCGGTCGATGGCGCGATGGTGGTGGCCACCGAGGTCGAGTTCGACTAAGGGTTCGCGTTCGCCGCAGGCCGCATCGCCTCGCTCTGCGCACGCGCGGCGGCGGGGCGCACCCACAGCAGGTAGGCGGCGCCCAGCAGCACGATCCACAGGCCGCCCACGACCAGCGCGGCACGGGTGTGGGGGAAGTAGCCGAGCACGCCCAGCACCAGCAGCATGAAGCCGATGGCGGCCAGCGGCGCGGCGGGCCACAGCGGGACCGGGAACTTCAGCGCGGCCACCTGCCGCGGGCTCATGCGGCGGCGCGCCGCGAACTGCGACAGCAGGATCATCAGCCAGACCCAGACCGTGGCGAAGGTGGCGATGGAGGCGATCAGCAGGAACACGTCCTCGGGAATCAGGTAGTTCAGCACCACGCCGGCCAGCAGTGCCACGGCCATCACCACCACCGTCATCCAGGGCACGCCATGGCGCGAGACGCGGCCGAAGCCGGCGGGGGCCTGGCCCTGGTGCGCCATGCCGTAGAGCATGCGGCCGGCGCCGAAGATGTCGCTGTTGATGGCCGACACGGCCGCCGAGATCACCACGATGTTGAGGATGGTGGCGGCCGAGGAAATGCCCAGGCCGCTGAAGATCTGCACGAAGGGGCTGCCCTGGCTGCCGATCTGCGGCCAGGGGAAGATGCTCATCAGCACGAACAGCGTGAGCACGTAGAACAGCAGGATGCGCAGCGGCACGGCGTTGATGGCGCGCGGGATCACGCGCGCCGGGTCCTTGGCCTCGCCGGCCGAGATGCCGATGATCTCGATGCCGCCGAAGGCGAACACCACCACCGCCAGCGAGGCGATCAGGCCCGAGACGCCATTGGGCATGAAGCCGCCGTGCACCCACAGGTTCTGCACGCCGGTGGGTGCCTGGCCGGCCGCCATGCCGAAGCCGAACACCATGATGCCCAGGCCGCCGCCGATCATGGCGATGATGGCCGCCACCTTCAGCAGGGACAGCCAGAACTCCATCTCGCCGAACACCTTGACCGAGCACAGGTTGAGCGCGCCGATGAAGCAGACGATGGACAGCACCCAGATCCAGCGCGGCACCTCGGGAAACCAGAACCCCATGTAGATGCCGAAGGCCGTCACGTCGGCCAGGCAGACGATGACCATCTCGAAGGTATAGGTCCAGCCCGTTACGAAGCCGGCGAACGGGCCCAGGTAGTCACTGGCGTACTGGCCGAAGGAGCCGGGCACGGGGTTGTGCACGGCCATCTCGCCCAGCGCGCGCATCACCATGTAGACCGCCGCGCCCGCCAGCAGGTAGGCGATCAGCACCGAGGGCCCCGCCTGCTGTATGGCCTTGGCCGAGCCGTAGAACAGCCCCGTGCCTATGGCCGAGCCCAGTGCCATGAAGCGGATATGGCGGGCCGACAGCCCTCGGTGCAGGCTGCCTGCAGATGGTGAACTCATGTGCTGTCTCCCCCGTCATTGGTGAAATGGCCGCCGCATCCACGGGCTTCGTCGGCCTGCGGATGGGTCTGCGATCAGATGTATAAGCCTGTATATACAATATGCGCAGACACCGATTTCCCGGACCGGGGATTACCCGGAGGCGGGAAGGAACGGGAATAGGGGGAGTGGCCGAAAGAGCCGACGAGTGTGCCGCCGCGGGCCCGGGCTCAGCCCAGGCCGCCCGTGTGCATGCGGCCTGCGTGGTACAGCAGCGGCGTGTGGCCGGCCTGGTGGCTGCACTGCTCGACCTCGCCGATGAAGATCACATGGTCGCCCTCTTCATGGCGATGGCGGTTGCGGCACTCGAAGACGGTGGTGGCTTCGGTCAGCAGCGGCACGCCCTGGGCCGAGCTGCGCCAGGCGGTGTTGGCGAAGCGGTCCACGCCCTTGCGCGCGAACAGCTCGGCCAGGGGCTTTTGCGAGGCCGACAGCACGTGGATGGCGTAGTGCGAGCAATGCTGGAACACGGGCAGCGAGGCCGCCGACAGCGCCATGCTCCACAGCACCAGCGGCGGTGTGAGCGAGACCGAGTTGAACGAGCTCACGGTGACGCCCACCGGATGGCCCTGCGGGCTGCGCGCGGTGACGATGGTCACGCCCGTGGCGAACTGGCCCAGCGCGTCGCGGAACTCGCGCGACGAGAACGGGGCCTGAGGGGCCAGGTTGGCCATGGCGGCAGGAGGCAGGGCGGAATTCACGGGTGCAAGAACCAGGCGGCAGCAAGGCGGCAGCAGGGCTGCCGCGTTTGGGACGGGCGCCCGTAGCCGGGCAGCAACCGTGCATTATGGGTGCGGATGCCGGCAGATGCGGCCGATGGGGATTTGGCCAGGGAGGTCTTTGCCTTGCGTGCGCCGTGCCGGCTCACAGCGCCATGCGCATCTGGGCGGGCGCGGCGTTCTCCTGCAGCCAGCCTGCCATGCGGGCGCGCGCGCAGCGCTGCAGCCGCATCAGCAGGGCATGCTCGGGCCAGGCCAGCGCATAGCGCCGGCACAGGTCCTGCTGCATGCGCGCCAGCAGGGCGGCGGCCATCTCGGCATCGGCCAGCGCCCGGTGGGCACGCTCGGCCACGGGCAAGCCCAGGTGGGCGGTGAGCCGGCTCAGGCTGTGGCTGGGCGCCTCCGGATAGATGCGGCGCGACAGCAGCACGGTGCAGGCAAAGGGCTGGGGCGCGGCCTCGCCGGCCAGGGCCAGTTCGGACTGCCAGAACTTGCTGTCGAAGGCCGCGTTGTGCGCCACCATGGGCGCGCTGCCCACGAAGCGGGCGGCATCGCGCATCACCTCCTCGGCGGGCGGCGCGGCTGCGACCATGGCGTTGGTGATGCCGGTCAGCCGCGTGATGAAGGGCGGTATCCAGGCGCCCGTGCGCATCAGGCTCTGGAAACGGTCCACGACCTGGCCGCCCTCGATCAGCACGATGGCGACCTCGGTGGCACGCGCGCCCTGGGCAGGCGCCATGCCCGTGGTTTCAAAGTCGATGACGGCAATCGGCTGCGGCATGGGGCGATTGTGCCCGGCAGTGCCCGACCGGCGTGCCGGGGCGGCTATTCCTCGGCCTGGCTGCCGTCGGCCGCGCCCAGGCGCTGCACGACCTGGTCGAGCAGGGCGTAGAGCTGCTCGATCTCTTCATGGCCCACCAGGCGCTCGATCTCGGCATAGGTCTCGGAGGAATGCGGCGCGATCTCGGCCACGATGGCGTGGCCGGCCGCCGTGAGCTCGAACTCGGCGCCGCGCATGTCGCTGGCGTGGCGCGACCGCTCCACCAGCTGCCGGCCTTCCAGCGTCTTGAGCAGGCGCGAGAGGCTGGGCATGCTGATGTAGGTGGCCTGCGACAGCTCCATGGGCCGCAGCCTGTGCGTGACCGCCGCCATGGCGCGCAGCACGCGCCACTGCTGTTCGGTCAGGCCATGGGCGCGCAGCATGGGCCGAAAGCGCACCATGACCGATTCGCGGGCGCGCAGCAGCGCCATGGGCAGGGAGCGCGAGAAGGCGCGCAGCGGCTCGGGGGCAAAAGAGGTCGTGGTCTGGGGCATGTTCGGCAGCATCTGTCGGCTGGATTCTATGCAGCCGCCGCTCCCTCCCCGGAGCGGCGTTGCGCGCGCCTTGTCAGGCCGGGGCCTCAATAGGTCTGGCTTTTCGGCGCGGGGGCCGCTGCCTGCTTGAAGCGCGCAGCCAGCGCGCTGGTGGCCTGCACCAGCACGCTGGTGTCCAGGCCCACGGCCGTGAAGGTGCAGCCCAGCTCCAGGTACTTGCGCGCCAGGGCCTCGTTGGGCGTGAGGATGCCGGGCGCCTTGCCGGCGCGGCGTATGCGCGCGATGGCGTCGGCAATCGCCTCCTGCACCTCGGGATGGCCGGGGTTGCCGATGTGGCCCATGGAGGCCGACAGGTCGGCCGGGCCGATGAAGACGCCGTCCACGCCCTCGGTGGCGGCAATGGCGTCCAGGTGGGCCAGCGCCTGGCGCGTCTCCACCTGCACCAGCACGCAGACCTGGGCGTTGGCTTCATGGGCGTAGTTGGCGCGCCGGCCCCAGGCCGATGCGCGTGCGCCGCCCATGCCGCGGATGCCGCCCTGGCCGTCGGCCTGCGGATAGCGCGCGGCGCGCACGATGCGTGCGGCCTGCTCGGCCGTGTCCACCATGGGCACGAGCAGGGTCTGCACGCCGATGTCCAGGTACTGCTTGATCAGCATCTCGCCGACCTCGCCGTGTCCCATGGGCACGCGGGCAATGGCATGGCTGTCGGGATAGGCCGCGATGGCCTGCAGCTGCGCCAGCAGGGTGCGCGTGTCGTTGGGCGAATGCTCGCCGTCGATCAGGAGCCAGTCGAAGCCGGCGCCCGCGCAGATTTCCGCCGAATAGGCGTCGGCCAGGCCCAGCCACAGGCCGATCTGGGGTTGGTCGGCCGCAATGGCGGCCTTGAAGCGGTTCACAGGTGTCTGCATGGTGTGATTGTCCGGGCCTCAGTGGCCCATGCACAGGTACTTGGTGCTCAGGTATTCCTCTATGCCGGCGGCGCCGCCCTCGCGGCCTATGCCCGACTGCTTGACGCCGCCAAACGGCGCCACGGCCGTGCTGATGATGCCGCTGTTGATGCCCACCATGCCGTACTCCAGCGCCTCGCCCACGCGCCACACGCGGCCCACGTCGCGGGCGTAGAAGTAGGCGGCCAGGCCGTACTCGGTGTCGTTGGCCATGCGGATGGCCTCTTCCTCGGTCTTGAAGCGGAACACGGGCGCCACGGGGCCGAAGACCTCTTCCCTGGCAATGCGCATGCGGTCCGTGGCGTTGGCCAGGATGGTGGGCTCGTAGAAGGTGCCGCCCAGCGCATGGCGCTTGCCGCCCAGCACGACCTCGGCGCCGTTCTTCACGGCATCGGCCACCAGCTCCTCGACCTTGTCCACGGCGGCCTGGTCGATCAGCGGGCCCTGGCCCACGCCGGCCTCCAGCCCGTTGCCCACCTTGAGGGCCTGCACGGCGACCTTGAGCCTGGCCATGAAGGCGTCGTACACGCCGTCCTGCACCAGCAGGCGGTTGGCGCACACGCAGGTCTGGCCGGTGTTGCGGTACTTGGAGGCCATGGCGCCTTCCACGGCGGCATCGAGGTCCGCGTCATCGAAGACGATGAAGGGCGCGTTGCCGCCCAGCTCCAGCGACATCTTCTTGAGCGTGGGCGCGCATTGCTCGGCCAGCACGCGGCCCACTTCGGTGGAGCCCGTGAAGGTCAGCTTGCGCACGGCCATGCTGGCCGTGAGCACGCCGCCGATGGCGCGCGAGGAGCCCGTGATCACGCTGAACACGCCCTCGGGAATGCCGGCGCGCTGGGCCAGCTCGGCCATGGCCAGGGCCGACAGCGGTGTCTGCTGCGCGGGCTTGACGATGATGGTGCAGCCCGCGGCCAGGGCGGGCGCGACCTTGCGCGTGATCATGGCGGCCGGGAAGTTCCAGGGCGTGATCGCGGCGCAGACCCCCACGGGCTCCTTGGTCACGATGATGCGCTTGTCGGCCCAGGGCGCCGGCACGGTGGAGCCGTAGATGCGGCGGGCTTCCTCGGCAAACCACTGCACGTAGGAGGCCGCATAGGCGATCTCGCCGCGCGACTCGGCCAGGGGCTTGCCCTGCTCGCTGGTCATGATCAGGGCCAGGTCCTCCTGGTTCTCCATCATCAGCTCGAACCAGCGCTGCAGCAGGCGCGCGCGGGCCTCGGCGGTCTGCTGCTTCCAGAGGGTGAAGGCGCGCTCGGCGGCGGCGATGGCGCGCTGCGTCTCGGCCTCGCCCATGCGGGGCACATGGCCGACGGCTTCGCCCGTGGCGGGGTTGTGGACGTCGATGCGGCTGCCATCGTCGGCGGCCAGCCATTGGCCGTCGATCAGGCAGAGGTTCTTGAGCAGGCTGGGGTCGCGCAGTGCAAGCGGCATGGGAAATCTCCAATAAGGGCGGGGCAGGCGTCGGGACGACGGCGCCTAGACAAAGCGGAACTGCAGGCGGCCCAGCGGGCCGTAGTCGGCATCGAACAGGTCGCCGGCCCGGGCAGCCACGGGGCGCGTGAACGAGCCGGCCAGCACGGTCTGGCCGGCCTCCAGGGCCTCGCCCCAGGGCGAGAGCTTGTTGGCCAGCCATGCCACGCCGATGGCGGGATGGCCCTGCACGCCGGCAGCCAGGCCGGTCTCCTCGACCACGCCGTTGCAGCGCAGTATGGCGCCGCACCAGGGCAGGTCTATCACCTGGGGGTCAGCGCGGCCGGCGCCGGTGACGATGCCCGCATTGGCCGCGTTGTCGCTGATGGTGTCGTAGACCTTGCGCATGGCCTTGGTGTGGCGGTCGAACTGCTCGATGCGCGCGTCGATGATCTCGATGGCCGGCGTCACATGGTCGGTGGCGTCCAGCACGTCCTGCAGCGTGATCTCCCTGCCGCCGGGCAGGCCTGGGCCGCGCAGCGGCGCCTTGAGCACGAAGGCCAGCTCCACCTCCACGCGCGGTGCGATGAAGTGGGCGGCCGGGATGTCCAGCACCTGGCCCGGCGTGCAGCGGTAGAGCATGCTGTCGAGCAGGGTGCCGTAGTCGGGCTCGTCGATCTGGCTCGATATCTGCATGGCGCGCGAGGTCAGGCCGATCTTGTGGCCTATCACCTTGCGGCCCGCCGCGATCTGCAGGCGCACCCATTCGCGCGAGACGCGGTAGCCATCCTCCACGGTCATGCCGGGAAAGCGCTTGGAGAAATGCTCGACCTGCACGCGCGTCTTCTCGCTGCGGTCCAGCTCCTGGGCCAGTTGGGTCAACAGTTCTTGGGAAAACATTTCAAGGCCTGGAAAAGAGAGGGTGGAGGGTGCTGTGCTTGCCGTCATACACCTGGCCCGGGCTTTCATCGACCTGCACGGTCAGGCCCAGGTGGCGCTGCGCGAACAGCGGCTGCAGATGGCGGCGCGCGCAGGCCAGCAGGGCGTCGCCGGCCTGCTGCTGCACGGCGGCCGAGCGGCCCCGGCCCATGCGCAGGTTGATGTAGATGAAGCCGTAGTCGCCATCGCCGCCCGCTGCGCGGCCCGCGGCCCCGCCATCGGCCACGGCGCTGTGCGGCGCGGGGTAGGCCAGCACGCGCGTGCCGCCCGTGGGAAAGACCTGGGCGCCGTCTTCGGCGCGCACGGTGAGCATGGTGTCGGCCAGGGCGCGGCACAGCTGCGTCATGTCGGTGTGCGCGTCCAGGCTGGCCGTGTAGAGGATGACCACGTGCGGCATTCAGGCCACCTCCATGGTGGCGGCCGTGCAGCTCACGGCGAAGATGGGAATGGGCTGGCAGTACAGCACCTGGCCCGCGCCGCGCGCGGCGGCGGCCACGGCGATGAAGCTGCGGATCTCGAAGCCGCCCTGGCCGCCGTCGCGGTAGGTCTCGGCGTCGGTGTACGACAGCAGCGCGTCCCGGTCGTTGCGGCACCAGCGGTCCATGAACTGCTGGTCCCATTCCCAGTTGACCTTGCCCGAGTCGGGCGTGGCCGGCCAGTGCGAGATGCCGCCCGTGCCCACGATGGCGATGCGCTCGGGCGCCTTGTCGCAGGCGCGGCGCAGGGCCTCGCCAAAGGCCCAGGCGCGGTGCAGCGGCGTCAGCGGCGGGCCCTGGCAGTTGATGTTGACGGGGATGATGTCCTTGTCATAGGCCGGCGTCAGAAAGTGCAGCGGGACCATGATGCCGTGGTCGAACTTCCACTCCTCGGCAAAGGCCACGTCCACGGTCTGCATGACCTCGGCGATCAGGCGCCGCGACAGCTCGGCATTGCCGGGAATGCGGTGGCGCTCTATGCCCAGCCAGGCCGGGTCCTCGATGGGCCCTTCGTAGTGGTCCGCCATGCCGATGGCATAGGCCGGCATGTTGTTCATGAAGAAGTTGGCGAAGTGCTCGGCCGCGATGACGATCACGGCGTCGGGCCGCGCCGCCTCCAGCCGTGCGCCCATGTCGCGGAAGGCGGCATGGAAGGCATCCCTGGTGGCCGGATCGGCCAGGTGTGCGCGGCCCGTGATGCCGGGCGCATGGCTGCAAACGCCTGCAAATACCAGACTCATCTCAAACTCCTGCGATCTTTTCGTTGGTGGCTGTCGTCATCGCGTAGACGCCCGCGCGCACCGGTCCGTGCTTTTGCACGCCGTCGCGCATGGCCTGCAGGTAGTCGGCCCAGGGCATGCCCAGCAGCGGCGCGAAGTGCATCAGCAGCTGGCCGTTGCAGCCCAGCACGTAGAGCTTGCCGATGTCGCCGTGGAACATGGCTTCGTACTCCTCGGGCTCCAGCGCGTACTCGGCCAGCAGCGCGGCGCGGTCCTCGGCAAAGCGCCGCTGCACCTCTGGCTCGCGGTTGAGCTGGAACAGGAATTTCTGCATGGTGTACAGGCTCATGGCGGCTCCCGGTGTCGGCCTCAGCCCAGCGTGATGTTGGCGCGGCGGATGATGGCTTCGTACTTGGCGATTTCGCTGGTGACGAAGGCTGCGAACTGCTGCGCCGTGCCGGCCTGCGAGACGATGCCGCCGCGCGCGAAGGCGTCCACCACGGCGGGCTCGGCCAGGGCCTTGACCACGGCGGCATTGATGCGCTGCACCAGCGCATCGGGCGTGGCGCCCGGTGCCAGCAGACCCTGCCAGGAGTTGGATTCCAGCGCCACGCCCTGCTCGGCCAGCGTGGGCACCTGGGGAGCGAACTGCGAGCGCTGGCGCGTGGCCATGCCCAGTGCCACCAGCTTGCCGCTTTGCACATGGCCACGGAACTCGGGCCAGTTGCCGAACATCACGTCCACCTGGCCGCCCAGCAGGTCGGCCAGCGCCGGGCCCTGGCCCTTGTAGGGGATGTGGACCATGTCGATGCCCATCTCCTGGCACAGCAGCGCGCCCGACAGATGGGCCGAGGTGCCGTTGCCGAACGAGGCATAGCTGAGCTCGCCGGGCCTGGCCTTGGCGCGGCTGCGCAGGTCGGCCAGCGTCTTCAGGCCGCTGCCCGGGTGGGTGGCCAGCACATGCTCGGACAGGCCCATCAGCGCCACGGGCTTGAGGTCGCGCGTGGTGTCGTAGGGCAGGTTCTTCACCAGCGTCTTGTTGGCCGTGAAGCTGTTGGCCACGCACACCAGGGTGTAGCCGTCGGCCGGCTGCTTGGACACATAGTCCACGCCGATCACCGTGCCCGCGCCGGGCTTGTTCTCCACGATCACAGGCTGGCCCAGGGACTTGCCCAGCTCGGTGCCCACCAGGCGCGCCACCAGGTCGGTGGTGCCGCCCGGCGTGAAGGGCACGATGATGCGCAGCGGCTTTGCGGGCCAGGTGCCGGACGCGCTACCGGGCTGGGCCTGGGAAAGGCCCGGGAGCATCAGCGCTGCGGCCGTGGTGGCTGCGGTGGATTGCAGGAAATGGCGGCGTTGCATGTCTTGTCTCCTCGGTTCTCTTTGTCGTTGTCGCTGGTCGCCCGTTCAGACGCCCCAGTGCGGAATATGGTGCGAGCCCAGCGAGACGGCCACGTTCTTGGGCTCGCAGAAGACCTCGTAGCTCCAGCTGCCGCCCTCGCGGCCCGTGCCCGAGGCCTTGGTGCCGCCGAAGGGCTGGCGCAGGTCGCGCACGTTCTGGCTGTTGACGAAGCACATGCCGGCCTCGATGGCGGCGGCCACGCGGTGGGCGCGGCCCACGCTCTCGGTCCAGACATAGCTGGACAGGCCGTACTGGATATCGTTGGCCAGGCGCACGGCTTCGGCCTCGTCGCTGAAGGGGATGATGCAGGCCACGGGGCCGAAGATCTCGTCCTGGGCGATCTGCATGCGGTTGTCCACGTCGGCAAACACCGTGGGCAGCACGTAGTTGCCCTTGCGCACGCGCTCGGGCAGCACGGGCGCATCCAGGCCGCCGCACAGCATGCTGGCGCCTTCCTTCTGGCCCAGTTCGATGTAGTGGCGCACCTTGGCCAGGTGGCTGGCGCTGATCATGGGGCCGACGATGGTGGACTCGTCCAGCGGGTCGCCCACGGTGATCCTCCTGGCGCGCTCCACGAAGCGGTCCACGAACTTCGCATAGATGCCCTTTTGCACCAGGATGCGGCTGCCGGCCGTGCAGCGCTCGCCGTTGTTGGAGAAGATCATGAACACGGCCGCATCCAGCGCGCGCTCGAAGTCGGCGTCGTCAAAGATCACGAAGGGGCTCTTGCCGCCCAGCTCCATGCTGAACTTCTTGAGGCCGGCGGCCTGCACGATGCGGTTGCCGGTCTGGGTCGAGCCCGTGAACGAGACGGCGCGCACATCGCGGTGGCGCACCAGGGGCTCGCCCGCGTCCTTGCCGTAGCCGTGCACCAGGTTGAGCACGCCGGGCGGAATGCCGGCCTCCAGCGCCAGCTCGCCCAGGCGCGCGGCCGTCATGGGCGACAGCTCGCTCATCTTGAGCACGGCCGTGTTGCCGAAGGCCAGGCAGGGCGCCACCTTCCAGGTGGCCGTCATGAAGGGCACGTTCCAGGGCGAGATCAGCGCGCACACGCCCACGGGGTGGAACAGGGTGTAGTTCAGGTGCGTGGGCGTGGGATAGGTGTGGCCGTCCACGCGCGTGCACATCTCGGCAAAGTAGTAGAAGTT
>Ga0209930_1002392_pt1 | contig 22537 bp, 27 predicted proteins | sample ThiBiot_500_biof_2_FD_183948 | JGI IMG/M metagenome (GOLD analysis project Ga0209930, IMG submission 183948) | Wastewater bioreactor microbial communities from Cape Town, South Africa - Thiocy_cont_500_biof (SPAdes) | ecosystem: Engineered > Bioreactor > Thiocyanate-remediating >... | reverse complement strand
TAGCGATTTTCTTTAAAAAATCGACTAATCAATTTATTTCATAGACATACATTAAATTTCAATGAATTAAAGCAAATAAACAAATAAAAAGAAGCTAAAATGAAACATTCTTTCTTTCTGATGTTTTATTAATGCCAAAAACCATTTAATTCCTGTTCTTAAACCGATGTTTTTTCATATGATCCTTGAGGAAATATTAAGAATATGCAAGACACGAATAGTTCAATGGTAAAGAAAGTAGTAGATAAACATGCGATTCTTAGCAAAGAGTATGTAAACACAACGAGAGTTTAGAAAAGATAGCGACTTTCGTCAAAATTTAAATAAAACAGTCCTGCAGTTGAGGGCGATCAAACCCAAAATTGGAAAATCAGGTGGTTTTTCCTTGAGATTTGAAAAACTATGTGATAATGATCCCAAATATTTTAATTCACTGCTTCTCATCCATACTTTTTCTACAATAAAATACGTTGAAAAACGTGATATCGCCAAAAACACAACCATATATTTTCTGAACCACAGAGAAAATTGAATGATCACTGAGCATTCAATTATAGCCGAGGGTTAGAGGAAGCCCCCATGATTCGTGTTACTTGTTTCATAGATGAAATTGTGACGAGTAATGCACGAAAGAAAATAGTCAATCAGAGGTAACCATACTATATCGATTTAGGTGAACCATTCAAGTGTAAAATAACAAAAAAATTCCCAGTGGTACGCCTGAATCAAAACTACACCTATACTTGGAAAAAACTTTGGTGTACTTACCATCTATCTCTTCATCTATCGAGAATAAACGCTTGGTTGATTTCGTTACAGGCAGAGAGAGCAAGTATTTAAGATATAGCGAGAAAACGTCGTATAATTTCAAAACGAAACAAATCCTCAATACATTTACTTGTAAGTAGTTTTGTTTTATTAAGAGTTATTTTACATTCGCGTAACTTCCACAAAGAATTAATATTAATTCTTGAGATTTGTATTAAGATACTGAGAAAACCCGATCCGATATTCGAAAAAACCGCTATCTTTTCGAAATATTCAATTGAAAATTTTGAATATCTATCTACAAGGAGAAAAAAGTGGATTCTTGAGATTCCGAATCCGTTAAAATCTATTAGGCATCTTCGGAATCCTGAGAATCTCGGGAATCCAATGAATTTGGCGTGAGTTAGTGCAGTGAATCACAAGAGGAAAAGTCACCGTTTGGATTCTCTGGATTCCCAATGGATTCCCAAGATTCGCAAGATTCTTAGTGGATTCCGAATCCCAAAAATTCCGTTTTCCCTGCTTAGTTAGAAATATTGGGAATACATTGGGAATCCGAGGAATATGGTCGGTATCTAGAGAATCCTGGGAATTCCGAGAGTACGGAATCCGCCTTTTCCCCCTAGACTATATATCTGTCATCCAGCTAATACCATTGCGCCGAATCACAATCATTTCACTGCCCATCTACTGTATGCTTCAACGGTTCTTTTTCTTTTCTTCCTAGTATTTCATCATTCATTACAGATTTACGTATATAAAAGTACCAAAACACGGTAACATACTTCCTGCATTTTAACCTACAATTTCAACACCAGTAAGTCAGCAAACTTTCAGGTTCGTAAGGATTAATACGCAAACACTAACAATAATCCTTTGCACATAACTTAAAATATCAGTCACCTGACATTGACGATTCTTATTTGTGTGCCAAATTCATCTCTATGACTCATATGTACAAAATAGATTCTTCCCACTCGGTTTCATCTTGGGATATCGATTTTTTTACGTCTCATCTCATAAAATTCCCGACACACTATCATCCAATATAACACTCTTTCATCTTGTATAACACTCAATTTTTCCCACGAAGCAATTCTTTGAATATTATGGATTCACAAACAAAACTTTGAGCTCATAGGATTCTATACCAAATATATTCCTTTCCTTCACGAACAATAACTATCTTTATTGCTTTCTATAACCAATATTATTCCAGATTCGACGAAACATGTCTTCATCAATTCATTCGCTTCCCATCGACATAATCTACCGCATATTCGATCATTTAAGTAAAAAAGACTTATTCATCGCAGCAAACAATGTCAATCAACGACTCAATACCATTCTGAATTCTTACCAACGATTCAAAGTAAACTTAACTAATATTCTAACATCTTTTGCATGCAAATTACCACATGCGCATTTCAACAATATAATCCTAACACGTTTGAGTGCGCCTAAATTTACTCTCATCATTCCGAGAGGTCATCTTTTATATTGATGTCAGACACTTACCAAACTCTACTTCGGGAACAATTCGATCGGAGCTGAAGATGCGCAAGCAATTGCTCAAGCCTTAGTAAAGAATCAAGTGAGATAAATATTCAGTTTCTTCGTTTCGATCAGCCATCTTTTCTATTTATCTCAGACACTCACCACACTCAATCTCCGCTATAATCAAATCGGAGATGCAGGTGCCCAAGTAATTGTTCAAGCATTAGAAAGAAATCACGTGAGATAATTATTTAGGTTTTTCATTTTGATCAGCCATCTTTTCTATTTATCTTAGACACTCACCACACTCCAACTCGAGGGTAATAAAATCGGAGTTGCAGGTACACAAGCAATTGGTCAAGCGTTACAAAGAAATCAAGTGAGATATATGTCATTGGGGAAAGTGAGATTCAGGCCGAGCTAAGATCCGCCTAATCGAAACTGAGATTTTTTTTCGGACATAAATACATTTAACTCGATTTATCATTTTTTACTGCGCTATAGTAAATTATATCTGGACGAATCTGAGATTGGACTAGGTGAATCTGGGATTGGACGTATCCGACATTTTCAATTCCACATTGACCTAGGCGAATCTCAGGTTGGCCTAAATATCACTATCGACACTGACATATATATATATATTTAGTTTCTCTATTTCGAGCAGCCATCTTTTATACTTATCTCAGACACTAACCACACTCACTCTCCGCCATAATCAAATCGGAGATGCAGGTGCACACGCAATTGGTGAAGCATTACAAATAAATCGAGTATGATATATATTTAGTTTATTGATTTTGATTAGTTATCTTTTCTATTTATCTTAGACACTAACCACACTCTATCTCGGGGCTAATAATATCGGAGATGTAGGTGCACAAGCAATTGGTCTGTCATTAGAAAAGAATCAAGTGAGATAAATATTTAGTTTCTTCATTTCGATCAGTCATCTTTTCTATTTATCTCAGACATTAACTACACTCGACCTGGAAGGTAATCAAATCGGAGCTCAAGGTGCACCAGCTATTATGCAAGCATTACAAATAAATCGAGTTAGATACATACTTAATTTCTTCATTTCGATAAGTCATTTTTTCTATTTATCTCAGACACTCACTACACTCGAACTCTGGCGTAATCAAATCGGAGCTAAAGGTGCACAAGCAATTGCTGAAGCATTACAAAGAAATCGGGTTAGATAAATATTTAGTTTCTTCATTTTGATTAGTCATCTTTTCTATTTATGTCAGAGACTCACCAGATCCTCATCTTCAAGATAGTTCAGACCATCATTAACAATATGGACTACTGTGACTTTCTTTAAATGCAATTACAGACAATCATATCAAGAAACTATTTTATTTTGAGATGATCTTCCAAACAGTCGAGGGAATAAAAACTGTTTGTGCTCGCAATTGAACTAAAAGAGCAGGAAACATTTGATAGGCGTCACCATGACAAATATATTATGTTTACAAATAGATTGGAAAAATTTTTTCTTAGTAGAGAAATCTGAGTATACTATCATCTTGAAAGGATACTTCTGTTTGGTAGCCTGCAGAGTTGAAATATTTGCTCACAATCATAACCATGGCTCTAAAAAAATTTTCCAATAATTTTCAGTCATGATCACGATGGGTAGTAATTTTTTACATCAGTTACGACCGTGATTACAATAAAAATCACGAATGTTTGAAAATTAGCTCTTAAACAGCTATACTATCAGTTTTAAATAAACACAACAAAATGTATTATAGCTTTTTGAATATTTTCAAGTTTTTTTCGTCATTGCAAATATCTTAGTATTGGATAAAATTCAGTCAAGTTTATCTGTCAAATAATAATCTTCGTGATTTTAAGAATCACGCAGACCACTATCACTAACCAAACCTGAGATTACTAATTTAGCTGAATTTCAAACATCAAAATAAGCATTTGAGTTAATTTCTGCATAACTAGTTTTTCATTTAATTAAATGTCGAAAGTATCTGCTTTGAATCGATTGTTGACGTTTAATTTTGCTTGTTGATGTAAACTCATTGAGGTGGCTTTCGAAAATATAAACTAACAATTGCAAATGTGCATTATCTTGTACTTGTAAACAACAAACATCTGTTGATTTTTGAATTCAATCTCGGTTTTTAAATCATAACTTCTTCGACTATCGATTCAAATCCGAAGTTTATTTTTATTAAGAATAATCGAACAACAAAGAAAACAAAAGAAAAGAATAATAAGCTTGTTGTTTTTCCTCAATCAAATAGCGCACACACGGAGACACAACGAAAAGTAAAATGATGAATATGATTGACACACAGCAAATAAATTGATATTCAGAACTTAAATGATTTTCTGCTGGATTTATAATTACAAAAAAAGAAAGAAAGTAAATGTTTATACGAATATATCTACATCAAAGAAAAGAAAAACTAATGTAAAACAATAAAATGATGGAATGACTATGAGAAAGAGAGAGATTAATCATCGATTTTATTTGCCATCATTTGTTCCCATTTTTGGGACATGTCGAGCTTTTTTATTGGACGAATTAATGGCGCCTGAGCTTTCTGCAATGAAAAACAAATTTTTTTAAATCGAACAGAAGATTTCGTTTGGTTTTACTTGATTTTCTGTTCGTTGAATTCGTTCGATTTTCTCTAAATAACGTTCTTGATCGTCATCATGTTCTTCTTGAGAAACATTTCCTGAATCACCATTGATTGTCGTATTATTCGACGAAGTATTTTGACATATCGAATTTCGTTGTTTTCTAAACGAAAAAAAAACCAACAATTTTTCTTCTCCGAAAATTTCTCAAATCATTACTTCAATTCTTGTTCTCGTTCTTGACATTGCCGTTTTTCTAATTCAAGTCGATCGGTTGTCGTCAGCTTCGAATAATCAATCGACACCGTTGAATTGACGCATTGGGCTTTAGTATTTCGCGTCAATGTCGTATTTGTGATGACTTTCGGTTTTGAAAATCCATTCGGTCGATTTTCGCTATCACGTCGAACTTTGCCGGTTGATAACATTTGAATCGATTGACTTTTCGGTAGCGTACTCATGACTAATTCTTGATATTTTCTCGGATCGGCATGTTCATCACTCGTATGTTGAATTCGACCTAATTGTCTTAATTCAGCTTCTTTAGCTCGAATAGCTTCGATTTCACGTTGAATTATATTGTTGGTTGTTTGTGAGGCAAGAATATTTTGATTTGATGTTGAACGTTGAAGTAAACCATTTGTCGAACTGGTACGAATGATTGATACGCCGTTGTCATTGAAACGGTTCAATTCTTGTGAGACAACGTTCGATATTTGTTTGCATTCGTCGATTGGCGATTTATGAGACGGATTTGATGCGGAAGAATTTAATTTCGAAGTGAAAAAATCAAGATTCGATAGAAACGAACTGCTTCGAACAGGTGGATTGACGACAGTTGGATTATTAGGCAGTGAAACATCTTCTGAAAGACCGCATGTTTTCCGTTGACGTTTTAATTCTTCTTCTTTTTCTTTGGTTTCACGAATTTCTCGAGCAAGTAACGATTCATTCGCTGAAGCTTCGGCAACAACAACTGTTGAAATCGGTGAACTATTCACAAGATGATCTTCAATCTAAAAATTTGATAGAACATATTGTCTTTGACGTGTGTGTGTGTGTGTGCTTAGTGATTTGTCTAACCTGTTTTTCTTCAATAACAACGTCTTTACCCTCCGAATATTTATTCATATTGACAGGCTCTTGATAGGATCGACGTCGGAGTGTTGATGATGGCGATTGTTGTTGATAATTCGGTAGTTTTTTTCTCAAACTTCCGTAACTAATCGGTATTTTTCGATGTTGTGGACGAGTTTCATTCAAATGTGTTAAATGTTCGGTCGATTGTGAGATTGTTTTGTATGTTTCGGAGATTTTCTGTTCGAACAGTGCTTTGATATTGGCTGTTTTGATTTGAATCGAACTGCGATCGTCTAATCGATCGTTATATCGTGCATCGATAGATTTCTTTGTTTGATCGACTTCGGATTGAACTGTATGATAAGAATCACGTTCAGTTGTGCTGCTAACTGATGGAATTGTCGAGAAACTTGTTTCTTCGGAACGCGATGGAGATGATTTTTTTGCGACTGATTGTGGTTGAGATAGATGAACTGATGAGGAGAGAAGTGAAGCGAATTCGTTGATACGATCTTTGTTAATTGGCTTAGGAATTGGCAATGATGGTTGTTTCGGTGATGATGAAATAATGTTCGATTCGTCTTCGTTATTCGCCGAGACTTTTTTCACTGTTTGAAGTAGTTGAGAAAGAAGTGTGTTTTTATTTGAACGCGTTTGACTTTCAACTGACGGTGATAATGTATCTAAATAAGAATCAAAGAGAAACAAAAAAAATGCAATTTTCTTAGATGAGTATTTATGAAGCAAAAGAAGCGGTCAAAAGGAAATAAGACAGAAGCCCAAACGACACGAGACGGAGGAAATAAGAGAATCACCTTCTCTTTTTTCTTTTCTTTTCTTTCTTGTCAGCTCAAACGGCGAGAGACTACTTTTCATTAGAAGAAAATGGTCAAGTAAAATTATCTGTTGTCTTATGATTCACAATTGTCCATCGAGGACGAGAATTGACACTAGTAGAGCTTTGTTTTCTATCTCCCGGAAAGGAGAAGAACAAGTCACCGTCGAACTGAGATTATCATAGACGTTGTGAGAGAAAAGGAAAAAGAAATCCCGACAATTAGAATTAATATGAAAGATTTAGTTGAGATTTGACTGTCTCGATGAAATCGAAACGATAGAGAGGAATTTTATATCTCTTCTCTCGCGTCTACACTTTCTCTTTTTGTTCACCTGTTTTCAATCAATTGAAACATTCGTTCTTTTATGAGCGATACGAGCGACGGTTCAGTCAACAATACTAATTAACCTTATCGAGCATGCAGTGGACCAAAAAGAGTATAGGTTAGCTTTGTAAAATGAGATTTTCTTGTCTACCTTTGATTAATGACGACGAATTTATTGGCGATGACGAACGTGGAACGTCTTGTCGAATGGGATTTTCAATTCCATGTTCACCATACGATGAAGCCGATGATATCGAATCATCGAGTAAGGTTTTCGATGACGTCTGTTTTACTGTTGATATCAATGGAACGGAGAATAAATCGAGAAGATCAGTTTGATGGTCTTGTTCGGAGAGAGATGCTGTTGATGATGATGAAGCTAATGATGATGGTAATGGTTTATCTTTGGGTATGATAGTTAGAATACCATCGACTATTTCGAATATACATTCTTGTTCGTCCATTTGAATAATTTCTATGTTTGAATCGACACTTTCATTTAATAAACGTTTGACAGGACTTAACGATGTTTGATAGCAATCGACGAATTTTTTATTAGTTTTCGGCGATAATTTTTCTACCAAGAAGAAGAAAAAAACAAAATACACATACGCTAAGTCAATATGTATATAAGCAAACTCAAATCGATATATTACTAAGAAAAGAAAAGACTGAACAAGAGAGGGAGAGAAAATGGGACGATTGTTCTTTGGTTGAACGTAAGAAGAAGTATCAAATCGGCATTAGCCATGACAAGTCATAACCGTTTAGTCATCGAACGAAGAAAAGAGTGAGAAACAATTTCAATAGACAGGTGTTTTTTCAGCAAATAAATACCGGGAATAAAAGAGTGATTAGTCATTTGCAATATATATATATAAGAAGAAAAAAATAAAACGAAGGAATATTCAGTGTTTGGCAAGAGAGAACATTGCAAATTAGTCGAGTGATATTGACAAGAAAAAAAGGTAAGCTGCAAGGGATCCTTTGCGAGAGTCTGTTGATCAAAGAGAAGAAGAAAAAATAGCCTCGATCAGTTTAGTTACCTTTATCAAACAATTCATTTGTTTTTAACATTGATGATTCATTATTTGCCGAAAAGAAATCATAAGAAAGTGCTTCACCATCTTTTGCATTGTTGTTGTTATTGTTATTATTACAACTAGAATATAATTCGATATTGTAAAAATCAATTTATGTTTTCATGATCCGAATATACTTTAGTGAATTATTGTGTAATAACATCGTTGATGTGAATGGTTTAACACGTGTTTGATTACGAATTGCCGTTGAGTTCACGGTTGTATGTGTTCCAGTGACTAAAACGAGAGTAACCGTTGAGTTGAACTCGTTCTTTTCTTTCTTTTTCTCTCGTTGCTCTGCCATTCTTTTAAAAGCAAAGCAAAAAAAAAGAAAATAGATCAAATACACGCACACACGCATATATATTCAAGTGTCCTGTTATCGGTCAATAGCCATTATTCGAATATTTATTTTAAACATTGTCTTTTAATTAAATCATATTGAAATCTCTCACCTTGATTGACGGATAAAAACGGTTGAATAAGATCAGTATTTAAACGATGTTGATGACGATGATGATGATGATGAGTAGTCGAGGATTTAGTTAATGTTGGCGAACGTATCCATGTTTTACGTCGTTTACATCGGACACGTGTTAGTGAAATAGCTTCTTGCCGTAATGTTGAACTCGTATTATTCAAATCGTCACTTGTACAACTCGAACGAGCTGCATCTGATAAGTACCTATTGAACAAATAGAAATCAAGAATAATTTGCACTCAAGAACAAATAGATATGAACAACAGGCGAAAAAAAAAAGAACGAGATCTATTGACATTTTTCTTTTTATTTTCATATATGTATATCAAATGAATTTGAATGACTATTAAAATTCGATGCAAATAACTAAACAAAAGAAATCGATTCATGTATATGAGAACTAAAAGTATATCAATAGAATATTTTACACTATTCTGTCTCTTTTTCTCGACCTGATTAATATAATGGCAAGTAAATGTAACATACAAAACTATTTCAACGACTTGTAAAATGATCTGACTCATATATGTATAATATGTCTTCTCGATTTACAATCTCATTTAACAAGAGACAGGCAAACCTTGGCATAAATGTCCATGAAATATCTTGCGAACGAAATAAATTATCTTTTTTGAGGTTTGAATTTAAAATCGTTTCATGATTACTTAAATGAAGGTTAAATAACGGCGAAATGAACTCATTTCTTTTTTTTTTCTTCTTCGACAAATTCCATTTTCTAAATGTTCATTGACACTTACATGCAAATTGTCATCGTCGATTTCGATTACAAAAAAAAATGAAAATGACTTGATTGTACGTATGTGAGCATACTACAAATCAACAATTTTTCATTCGTGTTGTTGTTGTTGTTGCATCATTCTTCTTCAAGTAGAGACAATGTCTTACTACCGTTAGCTATTATTAAAACGAAGAAGAAGAAGAAGAAAGGACGATGAACTTCTTCGTTTAGTGGGTTGCTTTGTATGTGTACACATACGAAAACAAAGTAAAAGTTGTTTGCTGCCGTTTACATAAGCACATAATGTATGAACAAAAAGAATGAGAAAAACTGAATACTAAGTAGGAGGAGAAAGAGAGGGAGGAAGGAGAATTAAGGCATGTATGTTTTAATCCTTGTGAACGGATGTCAAGAAAAAGATGTGATCTTCTTTTCGTGATAGGAAATGATGTTTAATTTGCTTGAAATAAATCTCCGATATTTAAACAATGAAAAATTTAATTTGACAACTCACTTGAAATCATCGGACGAATTAGACACGTCGGAATAATGATCATCATCGACATCAACTTGATGATTTGATATTATCATTGTTTTGTTGTTCGTTTCTTTCATATTATCATAGTCGGATATACATTCTTGATCTTTAATAATCGTACATTTTTTTGCATGTACAACACCGGTAAAAGTCTCTTGATCTGGTGGTGTTAAACAAAGTCGAATTTGAATAATCTGATTGTTGTTGTTATTATTATTATTATTATTTGTATTGAGATTATCATTTCCCATGTCGAATTGATATGTATCTCCATATTGCTGAACAATGGGTAGGATAGTTTCGAAATTATCTTCAACGTCCGATTGAGATACATTCGTATCTGAACAAGCGCTAAGATCTAATTGTGAATTGATTCGTTTGGCTTGTGAATTCGATGTAATCGTTGTTAACGATAGAATATCATCGAATCGTGTTGTTTCTTCCGGATAGAAATATGTATTTTCATATTCCATACTTGTTATGTCTGGTTCTTCGGAGAAACTTGTTGTTGCTGCCATGGACATTGTTAAATGATTTGTTAGTGAATATGTTCGTGTTCGTTTTGAGATTAATGATGAATAATTTTGTGAACGTTTGTGATCAAATGGCGAAAGAATCTGACTACTCGATTGTGTTCGACGTTTGCCAGTCATTGCTGTATTCATCATTGTTCGTGAAAGTGTACTACCGTAGGATTCATGTTTATCTATTGTTTGATGTAAGGTATTAACAAGTACGGATTGTAATGTATCACCTGTAGATGTTGATGACGATGAAGATGAGGAGGCGTTCGAATGAACATCATTGAGATCAAAGTATTTTGTCTTTTTGTCATAAACAACGTCATGTAATGAGTATGGTTGTTGAGTAAAAAGTTTCATGGATTGTAGATCATTGAAAATTGGCAGATTTCGATTCGTTTTTTTTGTTTTTATTATTGTCGACGATGATGACGACGATGATGATGATGATGGGGGTGGTAATGAATAGTATTTTTCTGTCATCATCATTTGGATAGTGATCGTGTTCAATTAAAAATAGAAAAAGATTGAATAGTTATGTTGAGATATCAATCTCGATGTCTGCTCGTTCGTTCTTTTTTTTTACTCGTTATTGAACGAGTGTGATGTAAAAAAAAGAGAGAGAGAGAGAGAGAGAAGCAACGGAATAATAATCGTACGTTGATGCGCGTGTATATGCACACGAAAATCAATCAATTATCTATTTGAGCAATTAAGCGAGAATGATTGAATCGTGAAATACGAATGAATTTTTTGATATACATAAAAAAATGCTTTTTTCATCGTTTTCTATTGAATAGAAGCTTAGAAAAGATCAACAAGAGAATCTCTCTTATGTTTAATTTTGTATTTTATAAGATCGAATGTGTAAACAACGACAATTAGACTAATCTCGTCAATTCAAGGCGTGATATGAATATTATTGGTATTCGAAGGCAAGACGAGATGGAATGTGATTTATGTAGACGATGTATTTTGAAAGATAAAAGGAAAAAAAATATCATCGAAGTCCGTTTCAGTTGTTCTGAAAATCGAAATCATGCGTTTAAAATTGGTTATTCTTCATATTCTTATAATTCTTTTCACTATAATTAATCTTGATCCTCATTTCGCTTCGATTCATTCAGCATCGACACATGGAAAACGAGCTGTTACTATAATTCATTATATTAATGACATCTTTCAAATTGTTCTTTTTCATGCAGCGAGTATAATCGCTATTTGGTTGAGTCAATCGGGTAGTTCAGGTTTAATTCGTGCAAGTGGAATATTAGTTCTTACTGAATTATTACAAACATTAATGTTTATTATTGAAATTTTATTCGATCATCTTGTTCTTAGTACGACTGATATCTGTTTTCTTGTATTGCATCATAGTTTATTGTTGATTACAATGATTCTTACATTTCTTTATGCTGAACGATTAGCAATGAATCAAAAAAGCTTCAAACAAGTCGAATTACTTGCTCGAAATAATCAAACAGTTACTTATTCACAATTGAAAGACTAAGAGAAGAAGACAAAACAAACAAATATAGAAAAGAAAAACTAATAATCAAACTCTCGTCGGCTTTTTTCCTATTTCCGATTTGTTCTAATAAAAACAGATACGCACGCTCGCATATATCGATCATTCCTTTTAAGAACATCATTTTCAACAATGAATGTCTATCGTATTTGTCTGATAATCCTTCATATTCTCAGTGCTTTATGTTATCTTCCTCATCTTATTTCTCACATACTCAATCAATCACTTCGTACGATAACATTTCATTCGAAAATTGCCTTTCTAACACATTGGTTTAACTATTGTTTTACCGTTTCGATTGTTCTTGCTTGGTGTTTAATTATTCTTATTCGTCAACGAACATCATGGCAAGTCATACAAACATCAGGCTATTTATTAATAATGAAATTTTTGTATACAATCTTCGATGTTATTACACGAATCTTATTAGAACATAAACTCTTCGTTATTATTTTCGATTTCATTCATATTACGATTTTATTTCCAGCGATTGTAATCACATTTTTACTTGTTCGACAAATGAAAAAAATGAATCATCAAAGATAAATGTTTTTATTATTATTATTTTGATTTGCTTGTAAGATATTCATTCTCTCGAATTGCCTAAAATTAAAAACAAATTGAATTCAATAAAAAAAAAAAGAAAGAATAATAAGATTTTACTTCTTGAAAATCTTTCAAAACTTTCGCATATTGTCGAGCTTTTTCAATTAGTTGAGATAATTGTTGATTCAAAGTATCTCGTTTGGCTTTTTCTTCTACTTGACGATTTTCGATATGTTTTCGACGTTGTTCAACATTTTCGACAATTTGTTCTAATTGTTTAAGAAAATAATCTTTTCCTGTTGCCGATAGAATCGCTCTAATTCAACGAAACATTGAATTTATTACTCAACAATGATGAAAAATTCTTACTGAGGATAACTTTCGTTAACCGATTCGATTAATGCAATTTCTTTATTCATATAATCGATCATATCAGTGAACGTATTGTATAAAGTGTAATTTTGTTTCGTTTGTCGATATAAAACTGCACTTTGATTGTATAATTGAAAGAATGCTTGACGATATTGTGCGAGTTCATTTGACGATGGAATATCGTCGATTTTACGATTTAATCCCGATATTTCACGGAGTTTTTTAGCCTAAAGAAAAATAAAGGATTTCGTTTTTGTTTTTGTTTGAAAATGTGAATTTATTTGTTTTTTAACCATGACAAGACGTTGTTTTTGTAATTTATCAGCAACTAATTGATATTGTTCTTCCATTTGTTTCATTTTCTCATTTTCATCTGTATTCTCATCGGGTGCTGCATTGATTCGAACCTCGAGTTTGTTGATTTCATCTTCGAGTTCGGTATTTTCAGTTTTATATGTTGCACGACGGTCACTTTCTTCTTTTTTCAAACGTTCATATTCAGCAACAAGTTCTTGAACACGTTTCAATGCTCTGAAATTCAAAATCTCAAAGGTTAAAGTATCAAATCAAAACCATTTATATTCATTACTCAGGATCGATATTTTTCGTTTGTTCTTCAAGTTCATCTAATTCAGCTTTCAATGTTTCATATTGTGTTTTAATCTAAATCATTTGAAGTCATTTCAATGAATTTCTTTCTATGAAATTAACCGTACATCAGTCGCAGAACTTTTGACTTGGTCTCGTTTGCCTTGTGCTTGTTCAATTGATGTTTGTAGAGTATTTATTCGTTCATTTTGTTTATTTGCTTGAATTTTATATGTTCGAATGGCTAGTTGTTGTTGACCACTTTCAGATGAAAGAGCTTCTTCAAGACGAGCTTTTTCCTTTGATGTCATTTAAATAAATCAATTTTCAATTCAATCTATTCGTCTTGTCGATTTACTTTCTCTTCGAAATCTTCGATAATTCCTCGTAAAGTATCTTGTTGTTGATTAACTAACGTCGTTACAATTTTCGACGTAATTTTCGACTAGGAAAATTTCGAATTTAATTATGAATAAAACGAATAAAGAGAGAGAGAGAGGGAGGGAGTACTTTTTCATTTTCAACACCCATAGTTTTAATCAATGCATCGACATCTTGTTGTGGTTTTTCGGTGCCACCTGATGTATCGATTAGTTGTTGTGTTTGACCAAATTCGAGTATGGTCGAATGAACACGTTTACGGCGTTCATCAGCATTTGTCAAACGTTTCTTTTTACTATCTAAACATCGATATCGACGTTTCGGTCGATGACGAGTCTATGAATTCAAATTGAATTTAATTAAATAAGAAAAACAACAAACAAGATTGAATTACTCGAATTGCAACAACATTTTCTTTTATCGAATCATTTTGTTCCTGAAGAAGAAATTGAATAGATCGAGAATTTTAGTTTTACTATTTTCTTTTCTACTTCAATCGAAAATTGACCGAATTGTTTATCGTATTGATTGAGTGCATAAGCTCGATTAAAATCTCCTATTTCAGCTCGTCGTTCGAATACTTTCTTAACTAACCATTGAACAACAGGAAAAATATGTATAAAATCACCACCTTGAATTTGATGAGGTTCAATCGCATGTGAACATTTCATTCGAGATAAAACAAGAACGATACGTTCTGTCAAAGCTCTAAGAGTGAACGTTTTTGCTTTCATATTCAAAATCCAAATTTTATCATTACATTTTTTCACGCAAAATCACATTTTCTTGATAGAGAACATCGATATCAACCGCAAAATTACACGCTTGAATGCTCCAAGCTAATCCACCGACTACCTTAACAAATAAATCAAAGTGATAAATGATTGATTGATCGATCGATCGATAGTCTTCATTACTTTATCGAAATCAGATAAGCCTTTAATTCTCACACGAAAATAACCGGCAGCTAAAAGTAATTCCATTGTTTCGTCGCATTTAGCTTTTTGTTCGGGATCTTCTCGAACATCGAACTAAGAATTTGTCGAAAATAAATTTTAACTGCTGAATAGAAATTTTAAAAAAAACACACGGCACCTTTCCTAACATAGCCATTGTTCTTTGGTTACGCACACAGAATAAAAAAAAGAAATGTAAGTAAAAAAAAAAGGCGAATAAATTCTTATCATATTTAAAATCTCAGCTCTCTCCTATCTTGAGTGTTGATTTCAATGATAATAGAGCAAAGAAAAACATTCTTGAATCACTGATGTTATTATTATTATTATTATTTTTGTTCTCTCATTTGAATTCCTTCTGTTTGTTTTACCAATCAATTAATTAACTATTCATCTAAACTAATAGTCTTTTGACCTCTTATCAGTTCTTTTTGTTCTTGTTGAGTACGAACGATGTTTGTTCATTATGACATGAACGTCTCGCCATGAAATGTCTGTTGCCCTCCATGTTTCTCTCACTTTAGGTTGAATATACATATACGAATGAGTGAGAGAGAAAGAACGAGCAAAAAAAACATACTCATAAATGTCCAGACAGAAGACTAGCATATATACCGAGTATTGATCATAAAAACGTTCTCTCTCGTTTTTTTCTCTCTTATTTTTATGATCAATTAAAATTGTTCATTCGTGCGATGTCGTCGACACCGGTTGTAACAAGTGACAATCATACGTTCGATGATATATTATCATCGTCAGCTTCAAATTTCTACGGCTCTTCTTCTTCGAAACAAATACATATTCAACGACGAATGAACGAATTAGTATTAGTAAAACGTTTGACACAATTAACGAATGAAAACGAAATTCTTCGAGCTAAAATCGATATGTTATTTCGAAAATTTCTCAAACCAAATCCAACTCTGTCCAATATCGATGATTCATCTGTAAGTTCAACAACTGAACAAATCTCTTCTCTGCCATTGAACTTTTAATGTGATTCTTTATTTCGAATAAAAATGTGTTTTTTTTTCTCATCAATTTATTGAAATCAATGTGAAAACAGTTGAATAAGTAAGAAAAAGATCGTCAGCAGATTGAATTGATTCATTCGAAAGATAATCATGACCGATTTCTCCATTGCCAAATATGCCGATCAATGGTGTTCGAGGAAATAAATTTCGAAATTGTGTACATTCAACATTTTCATTTCCGTAGAAATCTTCACCTCGAGCAACACAACTCAGTTGAATAGCAAAGGAAAATTTCGACGAATCTTCATTTGATTTCAATTTTGTGAGTTTACTATTGATTTGTTCGATTGTTTGCAGGTGACTTTCGAGAACAATTTGACGAATATTTAAATGATTTTCATCACCCGTTAGAACGATTCCACATGTATTTTTTGATTGTTCAACTTGTTCAACAAAACCTCCAGCAATAACTAATTTCGATGGATAATTTTTGACTAAATTCTGCATACATTTAAGAACTTGTGATTGTCGATTGACGACAAAGAATAGTACGCATCGAATAGGAACATCATCGGGAATACCGCCGAGTAATTGATGTAAATCAGAACGTGACATATTCGGAGAGATTTTACAATTTGCCGGAATTGAAAATGGATATATTTGAAATATATTCGATGGAAATTTTGGGAATAAAATCATGCCTAGACCATCAGTTGTTTCGATTTCTTTCGATTGATTACTATCATTCGTGACAATGATACCACTCGAGACAATCGTAAAAATTCGACACGATCGATTTAAATGATGAGTTAAAACTTGTGATGTATCGATATGTTCGGTGTGTCTGGCTGTTTGTTGTGCTATTGATCGTCGTGAACTTTTAGTCACTGATGATGATGATTGTGAAGCAAATCCTCTTTCGTCGAGATTTCTCGTCACAACAACTAATGCAAACGATGGGATTGACCATAGTTTATCGTGAATAAATGGAGAAATTGATTCATTGAAATTTTGTGACAGAAAAGAATCTGTTTGATAAGCAAATGTTTGAATACATGATCGCTGAGATTTTAGTCGACGAGCTAGATCAGCCCAAGATTGACAGACTAATGTACAAGAATCTAGTGAACGAATGGGTAGATGACGAAATACAGCACGTGTTATATCGTAAATTGTTGTTAAGATATCATTTGATGATATCGAATAAGGTGTAAGGTTATCTTCGGTCATTTTTTGTTGCTTTTGTTCTTCAGTGTCTATAGAAATAATAATAGAAGAATAAATATTCGATTTATAAAATCAAAAATAAAATTATTATTTGAAAACGAACGAGACATCTATCTGTTCTGTTTTTGATACTATACGACATTACGATAGACCTATGAAATTGAAGCATATATTGAGAGAAGAAATATAGACTTGGGGAAATTCATAATTATGTCATTATTTTAAGTTTTGCTCTTTGAGATATGCATATAGAAAAGACATTGATAAATTTCGTTGTAGATATACGTTCAATTCTCATAAAAAATGGTAGATCCTCAACAAGACGAAAGTAAGTGAAATGAAAGAGAGCTTCAATGAACTTTCGTTAATTTTAGCTACGATTTCTCACAACGATGAGAACGCGTTTAACCGATTGGATACTATTGTTCAAATGTATTCAAATTCTCAAGCAGATAACACTCCTGGCCGATTTTCACCACCAACAGCAACTGAATCATTCGAGCAGCGTGCTTTTAATGGCGATAAAGGATCAATACCAATGTCTCCGGCATCTTCGACGGATGGCGAAGGATTATTAAAGGATCCTAATACCAGTGAGTCTTTTTACTCCATCTTGATAAAATCTACTTTTAATCTCATTGTAGAACCTGCTCACGAAGAAACTGTTACAACAAAGTCTATCGGTTTGTAAACACGTGTGTCATGTTAATATCTGATTTGCTTTTTCTCGAATTAGAAAATGCTGCACAACAAGAGAGTGAACCGTCGAAATCAACTTCGGTTTGCAATTTTATTTGAGAAAGAAATCTAACTAAATATCTTGTCTATAGTTTTCTGCTCCTATTAGACATATAAAAGATCTTGAAAGATCTATTCAAGAACAATTAATAACTATTCTTCATCAACCTTCGATCGATCCTCGTCGTCGATACAGATCAGAAGGAAAACGTTCTATTACAAAACAAAGCGATCATCCCATGACTATCGACGTATGTACTCTTTCTTGCGTAATTTTCTTCAAATATTTCCCTCTTTTTAGTTATCAAAACTGCAAGATTATGATTTAACAGACATTAAAAATTTTATTCTTCGAGTAACTTTGGTTACGTATAACAATGATCCACGAATGCCTACCTATCTACATCACGATAAACTGAGATATTTGCCAAAATCAGAAGATTCTGAATCAAAAGAATCTTTATTTTTTCTTATCGAACGGTCTCATATCAAAAATGGATACATTGAGTTGTCAGATCTATCGATTATGAAAACTAAAGCTAAAGATTTCGACTTTAAACTTATTCCATACGATCTTGACGATATTTCGCCTAAAATCGATATATGTATGATGTTATTTTCTTAGACGAAATAAATCTCTTTTTTCGTCTCTTAAGATCAAATTGATGGAAATAAATGTCGACAAAAAAACATTGATGATTTTCGTCGAAAATACAACACCACATCGAGTCAAATCGCTTGTCAAATCCTTGTTCTAACGGAAAGAGAATGTAAATTGTCACACATAACATGTAAAACAGACGTTATGGTTGAAGGTAGATACTGAATGAAATTAGTTTATTTTGATCAAAATTTTCTTATAGAAATTAAATATCAACCCAAACTCAAGAAACCTATTAAACGAGCGGGTCAAAAACGTCGAAAGACATAGAGACGATAAACATTTATTTTGATTAAACAGCATATTCTCATCTCTAGAATTGTTATTTTTTGTCAGAAGAGTCATCTATTTGATTGTAGTCTTTTACTCAACCGGTGACTGTTTTCAAAACATTGTTAATAAAACGAACACAAATATATCTTAAAATATCGTTGTAATATTCATTGCCATTGGAAAAATCTTAGTACAATTTTTTTCTTCCTTGCTGTCAACTCAATTGCCTTCATGCTTTTGACGTTTTTCTCTACTTTTCACTCCCTCTCGCTTGTATTCGAAAGAAAAAAAAACGAATGACTAATGCTGAGTTGCTTTTTTTTGCACGCCAATGAGTCATCAGTATTCGTTGTTTCAACGCAATACGTGTTTGTTTATATCAATCCTTCAATTTGCGATCACCTGAAAGCTACATTTCGCAACTGAAAAAAGATTTCATTTGAAGCCGCTTATTTGTCTTATCAATCGTTCACAATGACGCAAATTAATCAATCTATCCTTTGGTCTCGATTCCCGGTTTTAACTTTTGGATTGGACCTAAACGAAGGCCAATGTTCATTCTTTGATTATATGCTTCACTGCACTCGTAGGCGACTGCGTATCAAAATGAAGAGGAGGTTTTTAAGAAAGATATTATTTTTCTTGATTGTAGACATTGGAAATATCGTTAAAAATAATCTATCATTCGCATTTAATTCTAACAGAGGTTTAAACTCAGTAAGAAGTTGTTTTTTTTTTAAATTCAAATTGTTTTATTTTATCTTAGACACACATAAACCATGAGCTTGTGTCGAAAATGATCGGCTTGCCAAGCTTAACCACAGCTAATCTCTTTAGTCCACAGCGAACCATGACGATAGAAATTCAACCGCCACAAAACTTACATCCTCGTTATGAAAGCGATGGGAAACGATACATTGAAAATTCGCGTAAGAAACCCATGGTGATCAAAGTATATCGGTTCAGTTCTCGTCGTTTCATTAACATACTTTCTCTTGTGTTAAGCTACCTAATCTGCGTGCAATTCGTTCGAATTTTCCGCAAACTTTTTTGATTCGTCTCGCTCTCATCACTCACAGCGACAATCCATTCGATCCCGTTTATATTCATCCTAATATATTCGAATATCATTCGACTGATACAATTATATTTAACGATGGAACCATTGGCGTTGTTCTACGTCGTGGTGACATTGAACTAGGCACGAAAACGTAAAAGAATTTTTCTTTTTATGAGCGTCAATTTGACTCAATCGATTTATAATGTAGATTTTCACATTTAACCATTGTCAAACAGAAATTAAGTAGATATAAACCTACTCTCAGATTGCTTCAATTAGTCGAAAACGAATCCGATGAAGAGACAAACACCAACGAAACAAAACCAATGTCAGTGAAAACAGCAAAAGAAATGGTAAAGAAATATAATTTAACAGCTAGTAAAATCTTCTGTCAATTGTTAATCAAACAAAACGAAATGATCTATGGAACGGATATTACTTGTGTTTCACATGTTCTCGAATATAATGAACGATTCAAAAATTCAACATCGAAAAAGCGATCGGCAGGTACGATGGATGAAGGAAATGTTGACGATACAAAACATTCAGTGAAAAGAAGACAAAAATCTAATTAATGAATTGCTCTAATTTTTTGTTTATTTATTTATCGTTACGAATAAAGAATCATTTCTTGGGCTTTATTTGAAAGTGATATTTATTAATGAACTTTGACTTACTTAATTATTAAAATAACAATATTTGCATTTACAAGTTAACACATAGTTTACAAAATCTTATTTTTACTAGTTTTTTTTTTGGTTAACCTATGTCGTGTTTTGTTGCCTCTATCATGTCGCGTCTTGTTGTCGCTCTCTCGCTGAGTCATAAAAGATGAGAGATGAGAGAAAAGAGAAAAAAAGACTTCGCCACTGTGGAAAAGAGACGCTTTTATATACGGCGCGATTTTCTTATTTCTTCGTTCATTTTCTCAACATTTAACTTGTTAAACACTACCAATATTCACGTATTTGAAGCATTCAACATGCATTCAGATTCTTATTGGGATGATATTTTCAATTCAATAAACGTCAACGACGCTCTCTTATCTAACTTGAGTTATAACGACATTACGTTCAATTTTAGTGAGTATTTCGTTCAAATTTTGTCCTGATTTATTAAATTCACATTTTAGTCGATGATATTTTCACCGATTTAAATTCAAATTTAGCTAATCAAGACGACACAAATAGCATCATCGGAGATACTGCCGAAGAGCTTCAACCCGTTGTCACAGGTTTGTTTATAAAATTATTTCATTTATTTACATGAGATTTCATAATAGATCTCGAAGATAATATCAGAGGGCTAAACAATTATATTCCATCAAACGAGGATGTCGAAGAACAACAAAATTCTGATGAAATAAATTTCCCCACTTTTCAACAAGCAGTCGGAGGTGATGCAAGCATCATGTATTTGGTTGTGCCTGGCTTATTCGGTTCTGTTTCTGGTGGTCTCTCAGTAAAACAGCAACCAAAGGCTAATACTCGCCTTCGTTATGCATCTGATGGCGTGCGTTATTTGCCTGATGCCCGTTACCATCCACTATCAATTACAGTATGTCTTTCAATTTTTCCCCATTAATGATGACGTCACATTTTTCTTTTCTAGCTCCCGAGTTTTTTGAAAAATCTCACGTTACAATCGAGTCAAATTTTGGGCATTGTACTTACATTAGTTACAATTTCTGGTCCTGAAATGACTGTTCATCAAAACGATTTAGCCTATCGTTCGGATGACACTGTCAAAATTGGTCATGCATGTGTATTCGTTCCGATAGATGTCGATGAGTGCACAGCTGAAGAAAAAAAGTAAAAAAAAATTTCAACTTGGAATTTCCCAATTTATTTCCGTTTCTTTTCTCAGATTACAACGTCTCTCAATTATCTACAAAAAATGTGATGAATACACATTTAAAATTATTCCTTTCAACACGGCAGAAATGTTTGGTCCTGCACGAGATTGTTAGTATTCATCTATAATTCTCTCTCTCTCGAACTATTTCTTTTATTTGAATCTAGACGTTAGCAGTAATCCCAAAAGTGTCGGTGTTGCTGCGCGCGGCAAAGACTTTAAACGAGATTACAATCTCTTATCGTATAAAATAATCTTTCAGCTTGCTGTTAAAGAAGGCGATTTGATCTACATCTCGGAGATCTCATGTGCGACTGAAAATATTCACGAAGGTAAGCTTCTTAAGAATAAAAATTGATCACAAGGAAATTCTTTCAATTTTAGCACCAGCAGCAGCACCAGCAGCAGCACCAGCAGCACCAACAACAACAACAGAAGGAGGAAACAAACGTACATCATCATTGTCCGATGAATATTTTCCAGAAGAAGGAGAAGAAGATGATGATGATTCAAATGTTGGCGAAACAAGCCCTTCGAAACGATTTAAATCTACGGAAGGCTTGCCGGTAAATAAATCGTCTTACGTTAAAAAAAAAAACAAATGATTCTCTCCTCGTCTAGATTACTCGCATCTCGAGTCAAAACAACTCAGTTATGAACTGAAGGACCTCATTCGCGCAACAACTTTTCAATTATTTTAACGTCTAAAAGAGACATCATATTTAATCAAGATCAATAATGACATTCTTAATCGAGAAATATCATATTTAATTTTTTTTTGTGAAAAAAGAAAAAAAACAACATTGAAATCGAAACACGCACACGCACACACAGAGAAAGAAATGTCTTCTTATTTTGATTTATTCATGAAACGAAAAAAAAGGAAAATAATTGTTTATA
>Ga0209930_1002390_pt1 | contig 22551 bp, 23 predicted proteins | sample ThiBiot_500_biof_2_FD_183948 | JGI IMG/M metagenome (GOLD analysis project Ga0209930, IMG submission 183948) | Wastewater bioreactor microbial communities from Cape Town, South Africa - Thiocy_cont_500_biof (SPAdes) | ecosystem: Engineered > Bioreactor > Thiocyanate-remediating >... | reverse complement strand
CGGAGCCCTGACGCGGATCGTTGCCGAAGACGCGGATGAGAGACTCACGAAGCGGAATTCCTTTCCTTGGTGTTGTCCAAGCAGCTGCATCGGGTTTGCGTTGGCGGGGGAAGGAGCGCTAGGCTCCTAGTCGAGTTGTCCGACAAAAGGAGATTAAGGGCAAGATGAGTGCGGAACGTGAAAAAGCGATGTCTGAAGCCGACGTTAAGGCCTGGTTGGAGGCCAATCTACCGGCGTGGAAGCTTGAGGACGGCTGGATCCGGCGCACCTACAAGACGGCGAGCTGGAAGGGTACGCTGATGGTCGTCAACACGGTCGGGCATCTGGCCGAAGCAGCATGGCACCATCCGGATATCACCGCGTCTTACGCCTGGGTTGAAGTGCGTTTGGTGACGCATTCGGCAAAGGGCATTACGTCGAAGGATCTCGAACTGGCGAAGAAGATCGAGGACGTGGTGCATTGGCAGCCGGGCAAGGAAGGCAAGGGTCTCGAAGGCACGCCGCATAACGATCAGCGGTTTGCATATATCAAGTACGACTGAGCGCCACGCCAGATGCCGCAAAGTCATTCGGGCCCGGCGACGGAAGTTCCACGCAGCCTGCCGTTCGACGCTGTGCTGGGGCTGGGTTCGAACATCGGCGACAGGGTCGGCAATATCGAAGATGCGATCGCGCGTTTGACGGCGGACGGCGTCGTCAAGCTCGTTGCGCGTTCGCGATATTATCGAACCGCGCCGTGGGGCGTGACGGACCAGGATTGGTTCGTCAATGCGTGCATCGCGGTTAAAGCTGACGTTTCAGCGCGAGAGCTGCTGGCGCGATGTCAGGCGGTTGAAAACGGCATGGCGCGTGTTCGCACGCAGCGCTGGGGACCGCGCAATATCGACGTGGACGTCCTAACCTTCCGCGACAAGAAAATCGTTGAGCCTGATCTTGTCGTTCCGCATCCGCGGATCGCCGAGCGAGCGTTCGTGCTCGTGCCGCTCAGGGACGTCGCTCCGGACGTCAGGATCGATGGTGCGTCGATCGACGAGATGCTGTCGCGTCTTGACGCTAGCGACGTGCAGCCGCTCGCCGGGGCCTGACGATCGAACGGCGATCTGTTTCCTGTTGGGATATAATTATTCGTCGTGAGCGCAAAAAGAAAGCGCCGCAGAACCCCTCTGCGGCGCTTATGTCGATCGAGCAGGTCGGAGCCTACTTCAGCGTCTTGAGATATTCGATCAGGTTGGCGCGATCGCCTTCGTCCTTGATGCCTGCGAAAATCATTTTCGTGCCAGGAACGTCCTTGGCCGGACCCTGCAGCCACTTGTCGAGCGACGCGTCATCCCAGGTGATGCCCGAATTCTTCAGAGCATCCGAATACTTGTAGTCTTCGAGCGAGCCAGCCTTGCGGCCGATGAGGCTGCCAAGGTGCGGACCGACAGCATTCTTGTCGACCTGGTGGCATGCTTTGCACTTGTTAAAGACTGTTTTGCCCGCGTCCGCGTCAGCAGCGACGGCTGCGACTGGCACTGCGGTGATCATGGCGGCGGCCAAAATCCACTTGCGCATCTTGAGGTTCCTTCCCGTTTCGCCTTTTAGCAACGACAACTCTGCAACTCATAACTGAGTGCAGGAAGAATGGCATTTTTTTTCTGAATGGAAGACGAACAGAATTGACGCACGGAAGCGATTAATTGCTTGCAGGGCCAAAAACTTGGCCGCTAGTTATCCGATGCGGCCTTGGTTGGCCCCATGCGGCGGTAGACGAAGGGCGGGGGCGCGGCTTCGGCGCTCTCCTGCTCGGCGGCTGACACGAAAGCGGCGTGATATGGCGAGAACTTGCACGCCGGATCGGTGTTGTCCGCATCGCCCGTGAAGGCCATCGCTTGGCAGCGGCAGCCGCCAAAGTCGATTTCGGCGCGGGGGCAGCTGCGGCAGGGCTCTTTCATCCAGCTCGTACCACGATACTTCTGGAATGCCTGCCCGTTGAGCCAGATGTCGGCCAAGCGCCGATCCTTGACGTTATCGAAAATCAATCCGGGAATCGTTTCGGAGGCGTGGCAGGGAAGCACCTTGCCCTGTGGGGTGACGTTCATGACGCCGCGGCCCCATCCGCCCATGCACGGTTTGGGTGTTTTTGCGTAGTAGTCGGGAACGACGAAGTCGAAGACGAGAATGCCCTTCAGGCGTTCCTTGGCCTCCTCGACGATCTCCGCGCTCTTGATGACTTGCGCGCGGGTCGGCATGAGGCTCGCCCGGTTCTTCAATGCCCAGGCGTAGTACTGAATGTTCGCAACCTCAATGCGACCGGCGCCCATCTCGACCGCGAAGTCGATGATGTTCGGCAGATTCTCGATATTGAAGCGATGGATCGGCGCATTGATGGTGAGCGGCATGCCGAGCTTGCGCACCCACTTGCCGACTTCGCGCTTTTTCGCGAGGCCGCCTTTGTAGGCTGACATGCGCTCGGCGTTGGCGTCGTCGACGTCCTGGATCGACAGCTGAACGTGGTCGAGGCCGAGGTCCTGAAGCTTCTTCAGGCGATCTTCGGTCAGCGTCACGCCCGCGGTGATGAGGTTGGTGTAGAGGCCAGCCTTCGCCGCCACATCGACGATATCCTCGAGATCCTTGCGAAGCGTCGGCTCGCCACCCGAAAGGTGGATTTGGAGAATGCCGAGTTCGGCTGCCTGACGCATGACGTCCTGCCACTCGGCCGTCGTCAATTCCGTGTTGACGCGATCAAGCTCGAGCGGGTTCGAGCAGTAAGGACACTGAAGCGGGCAGCGATGCGTCAGCTCCGCAAGTAAGCCGACCGGGGCGCGTGCGCAGACTTCCGCCACTGGGTCTGGCGAAAACTGCTCCAACGGTGCGATTTCGTTCATGACATCGGCTCCGTTCTGTTTCACGCGTCCTAGGCTTTGACCACGCCCTTGTCCGAGAGTTCCTGCAACATGGATATGGTGTCGGCGAGGATCTCTTGCAGCGGTGCATTGTACTCTTTTGCGAGTGCGGTGGCGATTTCCTCAACACTCGTCGCGCCATCACAGCGCTTCAAAATCTCGACAGCGATAGGGTCAGGCTCGAACACGCGTTCGGGAGCAAGCACGTGCCATCGGCCGCGGCCGGCGTCGTGGCGCAGCTTGATGTGCGTCGGCAGTCCCGGCTTGGAATCCGGGACGACCATCGTTCTCGTACGCGGTGCGTCTGCGTTCATACGTAAGCCTCGTTAATTCTCCGGCCGGAAGGCTCCCGGAGGAATGTGTCCGTCGACGTAAGCGTGGTAGAGCGCGTCGAGCTGCACCCAGAGAACATTGCATTTGAAGCGCACCGCGTCGATGCAGGCTTGCTGTTCGTCGCGCGTGCGGGCGTTCTCGAGTATGTAGTTCAGTGCGAAATCGGCGTCGCGCGGAGCCTGCGTCAGACGGCGTTTGAAATACGCCATCACCTTGTCGTCGATGAAGTTGTAGTTCTCGAGCATGCCGGCGATGCGTTCTTTGTGAATCTTCGGCGCGAACAGCTCGGTCAGCGAGGAGGCGACGGCGATCGTCAGCGGCTGCTCGCGCACGAACGTGACGTAAGCCTCGACGGCGAAGACGGTCGCCGGAAGCGCGCCGCGCCGCGAGATGACGTACTCGCGATCGAGTCCAAGGCCGTCCGTCAGCACGAGCCAGCGCTCGATGCCGCCTTCCTCATCAGGCATCAGACCATCATGATCGAGAATGCGGTGCGTCCACTCGCGGCGAAGCTCGCGATCGTAAACCCGGCTGATGAGTGCGGCGTCCTTGCGCGGAACGGCAGACTGATAACAGAAGCGATTGAGTGCCCAGGCCTGCACCTGTCCCTTGTTCAGCTTGCCGCCGTGAAGCATGTGATGGAAGGGATGCAGGTCATGATAGCGCTCGGGTCCGACCGCGCGAATGGCTGCTTCGAATTCGGCGACCGGCATCGGCGCCTCGTCACCGCGAAGCTCTGCCATTTTCTTTCCAACGCTGACCGGGTTCATAAGCGGACCTCCATTCCATCAAAACCAACCTCCCACCCGGCTGTTTCAACAGCTTTTCGAGCTTCCGAATTTTCATCCAGGATCGGGTTTGAATTGTTGATGTGAACGTAAATTTTTCGGCGAACGTTGAGATGGCTCAAAGCCGCGATAGAGCCTTCGTGACCGGAGACCGAAATATGGCCCATTCGCTTGCCGGTCTTGTTCAACAATCCTTGAGCGATCATTTCGCCGTCTTCGTAAAGCGTGCCGTCGAAGAAAATGACATCGGCTCCGCGGATGCGATCGGCGAGCGGCGCGTCGACTTCGGCGCAGCCCGGAATGTAGAAAAATGACTTGCCGGCTTTACGATCCGTCACTTTCAAGCCGATGGTGTCGCCGTCGCGGCTGCCGTAATTTTCGTTAGCGCCGCCCTTCTCCAAAAAGAGCGCAACCTTGCCTGGGACGGGGAAGGCTTCGACCGTCAGTCCGAGATCGACGCCGGCGCCATGCAGTTCGGTCGGTCTGTCGAAGGGCAGTTCCAAGCGCGGTACGATCTCGGGGTTGCAGACGTTGAAAACCGAATTTGCTTTCAGCGTCGCGAGGACGAGATCGGAGCCGTAGATCGAAAACGGCTGGCCTTCGCGGAGGCCGATCAGTCCGATGATGTGATCGACGTCGGCGTTGGTGACGACGACGGCTTTGATCGGCGAATTGCGTTTTGCGCCCTTTGCTTCAGGGTGCAACTCAGGCGTCTCGTTGATCTGCTGGCGAATGTCGGGAGAGGCGTTGAGCAACACCCAATTCCTGCCGTCGCTCGAAGCGGCAAGGGACGATTGCAAGCGCGCCTTAAACCCGGCCGCGCCTGAGCGAACCTTTGCCGACTGCATGCCATTGCAGTTCCACTGCGGGAATCCACCCCCAGCGGAGGACCCGAGCACTTTTATGATCATGGATACCGGTGTCTTGCGCCCGCCGTCTCGCCGAAGAGGCTGCGCAGAAAAGTTTGCAAGGATAAGACTACGGCGGCCGATGAATCGCACCGACCGCCGCGCCGTTATCTCACCAGTGTTGTGAGACCGAAGAAATCAATCCTCAGATGAGGTCGATCTCAGCCGGCAGGTAGCTCGTCACTTCGAGACCAACTTCCTGCTCGCGCACAGCGGGCTTCGTCCAGATTTTCATTGTGGTTCCTCCAAAGCGGTAACTGCTTTCCATTCCTGCAAGCCCCGCCGAGGGCCCACCCGATTGGTGCAGGCACGTTTCTTGTGCGCGCCCAATCTGCGGATCGATCGACCAAAGTCAAGATCGTCCGGGTTCGTAGTATCAACATCACCTCGCGATAGAACTTTTCAAATCAATGTCTATCACGTCTGCGTGTGAGTGCTTTCGCGGCGCAATGCGGTTGGCCGGTGCTGGTGTTGGATTTTTTCTTGAGCCACCGCGATCGCACGGCAATGGGGTTCGCAAGGCATGTTGCTCCGAGCTGCCAGGGTGCGCGGTTCGGGCGGGGTTGGAACGGCTGCGCTCCGCCCGAGAAATGGCTGGCATGTTAGAAAATTATTCTTATATTTGGGGTTGAATGCCGCATCGGTGTAGAAAATTCTTCCAACAGGACGTAAAATAAGCTTATACGGATGCGCGGAGGCTTCCTGGCAACCATAAGCCAAAGGCATCCGCAACCTCACCGCCAACGGTTTGTTTTTCTATCCCGCCGGTAAGCCTCATTAAGTCTTGCTGGCAAAGGGTTTTCCGATCGCTCGAATGTGCGCTGCGGCGGCGTCGGTGGATCGGCCAAGTGTTACGAGGAGAGCCTTCGGTGACTGCCATTCCACTGCTTCCGCATAACGCTCCGTTTGCGCCGGAAGACATCGACACGCTGAACAAGGTCGTTGCAAAGACAACTCCGCAGCAGCGTGCGTGGCTTTCCGGGTTCTTTGCGGGGTTTGAAGCAGCCCAGGGCAGCGGCGCCGTTCAGGCAGGCATTCCGGCCGCCAAGCCACGGCAGCCCCTGACGATCCTTTATGCGAGCGAGAGCGGGAATACCGAGGCGCTCGCCGGCAAGGCGAAAAAGCTTGCCCAGAAGCACGGTCTCGACGCCAAGGTTTTCGATATGGCGGATGCCGATCTGGCGTTGCTGCCAAAGGCGAAAAACATCGTCGTTTATGCGGCAACCTGGGGCGAGGGCGACCCGCCGAGCCGGGCCGTCGACTTCTATCAGGCTTTGATGAGCGATGCCGCGCCGCGTATCGATGGTGTTCGCTTCGCGGTACTGGCGCTCGGCGATACGGCGTACACGCAGTTCTGCGCGACCGGGAAGGCGATCGATGCGCGGTTGGAGGAACTCGGCGGCGTGCGCGTCGCTGATCGCTCGGACCTCGACCTCGATTACGCAAAGCAGGCCGCTGACTGGACTGAAAAGTCCTTAGCCAAGTTTGCGCCGCCTGATGCGGCTGCGGGCGGCACGGTCGTTCATGTCGATTTCGGTGGCGCGATTGCGCCGGCGGGCGATGACGACGAGCCGCGCTATACGGCTGAAAATCCGCTCGAAACCGAGATCACTGCCCTCGTCAATCTCAACGGCACGGGATCGTCGCGCGAAACATGGCATGCGGAGTTTGCCTTCGAAGATCCCGCATTCAGCTATCAGCCCGGCGACGCCATCGGCATCATTCCCGAGAACGATCCGATTCTCGTCGATGAGTTGCTGAAAGTGGTTGGTCTATCGTCGGATGCTGCGCTGCTGCTCAAGCTGCAGAAGTCGTACGACGTGACCACGCTGTCGCGCGGCACGGTTGAAAATTACGCCAAGCTCACGGGGCGCAGCGACGTCAAGGCTCTGCTCGAAGGCGAAGCGTATCCGAAGTTCGCGGCCGACCGGCAACTCGTCGATCTGTTCGAAGCGTACCCGGAAAAGCTGACGGCGGAACAACTCGTCGGGCTGCTCCGTCCGCTGCCGGGACGGCTCTATTCGGTGGCGTCGAGCCTCAAGGCGCATCCTGGCGAAGCGCATCTTCTGGTCGGCGCCGTGCGCTGGACGTCGCATGGCAAGGAGCGCAAGGGCGTGTCGTCGACGTATCTCGGCGAGCGTCGCAAGGTCGGATCGACGGCGAGGATCTATGTCAAGCCGAACCGGCACTATCGTCTGCCGCCGGACGGGCACACGCCGATCATCATGATCGGAGCGGGTACGGGCGTCGCGCCCTACCGCGGATTTGTCGAGGAGCGGGTTGCAACCGGCGCGAAAGGCAAGAGCTGGCTGTTCTTCGGAGAGCGCAATTTCACGAACGATTTCCTCTATCAGCTCGAGTGGCAGGATTATCTCTCGTCCGGCGATCTGACCCGGATCGACGTCGCGTTCTCGCGTGACCAGCCGGAGAAAATCTACGTCCAGCATCGTTTGTGGGAGCGCCGGGACGATATCGCCGGATGGCTCGCGGACGGCGCGCATCTTTACGTCTGCGGCGACGAGAAGGGCATGGCGAAGGACGTCGACCAGACGCTCGTCAAAATTCTCGCCGAAGCCGCGAAGGGCGACGAAGACGCCGGTCGCGCCAAGCTCAAGGAATTGACGAAAGCCGGACGCTATCAGCGCGACGTTTATTGAGACGGCGATCACACTGCATCAGAGGACTGTGCGCGGCAAACTTTGTTCCGCGGGGATCAAATGACAGACGGCAAGCCATCGAAGACCGAACACATCAAGGAAGCCAGCGACTTTCTTCGCGGCACGATCCGCGAAGGGCTGGTTCACGTCGAAACCGGCGCGATTTCTGACGACGATACGCAGCTTATCAAATTCCACGGGTCCTACATGCAGGATGACCGGGACGTGCGCGGCGAGCGAGGGAAGAAGAAGCTCGATAAAGCTTACTCGTTCATGGTGCGCTTGCGGATCGCGGGCGGCCTGGTCACGTCTTCGCAGTGGCGTCAGCTCGACGACATCGCGGTGACTTACGGCAACAATACGCTGCGCATCACGACGCGCGCGACGTTCCAATTCCACGGCATCATCAAGTCGAACCTGAAGCGCGCCATGCAGGCCATCTATGCGTCGGGCCTGGATTCCATCGCGGCGTGCGGAGACGTGACGCGTGGTGTCATGTCGATCGCCAATCCGTACCTTTCGAAAGCGCACCGCGAAGCCTACGAACTCGCCAAGCGCACCAGCATGCATTTTCTGCCGAAGACGGAAGCCTACAGCGATATCTGGCTCAACGGCGAACGCATCCCCGGCAAGGAGACGACGACGCCGGAGAAGGAAACGATTTACGGGCAGACGTATCTGCCGCGTAAATTCAAGTTCGTTTTCGCGGTGCCGCCGGACAACGACGTCGATGTCTTCGCGCATGATTGCGGCTTCATCGCCATCGTCGAGAACGGCGAGATCGTCGGCTGGAACGTGACGGCAGGCGGCGGCATGGGCATGACGCATGGCGTAGCGGAAACGTTTCCGCGCCTCGGCGACGTGCTCGGCTATTGCAGCAACGAAAGAGCGATCGAGGTTGCGGAAGCCATCCTCACGATCCAGCGCGACTGGGGCAACCGTTCGAACCGCGCGCGCGCGCGCCTCAAGTATACGATCGAGGATCACGGGCTCGAGAATTTCAAGGCCGAGATCAACAAGCGCCTCGGCTACGATCTGGCGCCCGCGCGGCCCTACACCTTCACGCGCAACGGCGATCACATCGGCTGGCGCCAGGGCGAAGACAAGAAGTGGCATCTGACGCTTTACGTCGAAAGCGGACGCATCAAGGACGTGCCGGGCCATCGTCTCCGGAGCGCCATGCGCGCCATCGCCGATCTCGATGTCTGCGATTTCGTAATGACGGCGAACCAGAACCTCATTCTCGCGAACCTCAGTGCGCGCAACAAAGCCAAAGTCGAGAAGGTTCTGGCAGATCACGGAGTTGCGCCGAAGTCGCTCTCCGGCGCGCGGCGAAACAGCATCGCGTGCGTCGCGCTGCCGACGTGCGCGCTGGCGCTGGCCGAAAGCGAACGCTACCTGCCGCACTTCCTAACGAAGTTCGAAAGCATTCTCGACAAGGCAGGACTCAAGGACGAAGAAATCGTCGTGCGGATGACGGGATGCCCGAACGGCTGCGGACGTCCGTACCTCGGCGAAATCGGTTTCGTCGGCCGGTCGCCCGGCCTCTACAATCTCTATCTCGGCGCGGCGTTCGATGGCGCGCGCATGAACAAGCTCTACGCGCAGGACGTGGACGAAGAGAAAGCGTTGAAGCTGCTCGAGCCGATCGTGCAGCATTACGCGAAGGACCGCGAGAAGGGCGAGCACTTCGGCGATTTCACGATCCGCGCCGGTTACGTGAAGCCGACCCTCGTCAGCAACCAGTTCCATAACGACGTGAAGCTGGCTTGAGATCGCGGAGGCTCGATCGCCGAGCCTCCGCCGTTGTCTTACGAGCGTTGATGAGGGCCGCACCAGCCGGGCAGGTATGATGCGGCAGCGCTCTTGGCGAATGCGAGGGCTTTTTCGAGTGCCGTTTCCGGATCGCTTTTCGCGATTTTTGAATCGACGCGGCGGCGCAGCGCATCAGCCCAGAGGAATTCGCTGAAGGGCGTCGCGTCCTTAGCGTAGCCGCCTGCGAAACGCAGTTCGCCTGCGAGGCTGCGATAGGGATCGTCTTCCAAGTCGGCGACGGTCTTGGGCAACTCGGAGCGCGATTGCCGGACGCCATCGGCATCGAAGGGATGCATCCAGCCGCGGTTGTCGAGAAAGCGCCAGAACTCGTCCTTGTCGAGCGTCCGCAGGTCCGCGAGCGTCGATGTCAGAACCTCTTCGACGCCTTCATCGTGCAGGGCGCGCGCGAGATGATGGTGATCGACGACGTACAGCCTGTCTTTGGGTCCGCGCACGACGGGGATCATATGACGACCGAGGAAGCCCGCAGATTTCTTGATGTCGAGGCCGCGCCATGCCTTCCGCTTTTCCTCGACCTCGCGCATGCCGACAGTCATTTGTGTCGGGCGAAGATCGGTGATCGAAACCGTGTGCAGTGCCGGCGACGGGGCGTGTGCTTGAGGCTCAGCCATGATGACCATCCTTTTACAAATGACTAGGATCGGCGGTTGCGTTCGGCGCGGAGCTTGGCCCAATAATCGAGGCGTTTTTTTAAGTCGCGTTCAAAGCCGCGCTCGGGTGGATCGTAATATTTCGGACGCTTCTTGAATTCGTCGGGAAAATAATTCTGGCCGGAAAAGGCTTCCGGCTGATCGTGATCGTAAAGGTAATCGGAGCCGTAACCTTCTTCCTCCATCAGTTTCGTCGGTGCGTTCAAAATCGTCTTCGGCGGCGACAGCGAGCCATGCTCCTTGGCGGCGCGCATCGCGGCTTTGAAGGCGACGTAGTTGGCGTTCGATTTCGGCGCGGTCGCCAAGTAGATGACCGCTTCGGCAAGTGCGAGTTCGCCTTCCGGTGAGCCCAGAAAATCGAAGGCTTCCTTCGCGGCGTTGGCGACGACGAGGGCCTGTGGGTCGGCGAGGCCGATGTCTTCGACGGCCATGCGGACAAGGCGGCGGGCAACGAACAGGCGATCTTCGCCGCCGTCGAGCATGCGGCAGAAATAATAAAGCGCGGCGTCGGGATCGGAGCCGCGCACGGCTTTATGCAGAGCCGAGATCAGATTGTAATGGCCTTCCCGCGACTTGTCGTAGAGCGGCGCACGCCGCTGCACGAGCTTGACGAGCGCATCGCGCGTGAGCGCTTTTCCTGACGGCGCAACCGCCGCGAAGACGTCTTCCGCAAGATTGAGAATGGCGCGGCCATCGCCATCTGCCATGCCTTTCAAGGCTTCGCGCGCATCCGCATCGAGTGGGAGCGGGCGTCCGACATCAGCTTCGGCGCGCTGCAGCAGCGTTTCGAGCGTCGCATCGTCGAGACGATTGAGGACGAGCACGCTGGCGCGCGAAAGAACGGCGGCGTTGAGTTCGAACGACGGGTTCTCGGTCGTCGCGCCGACGAGCGTGATCGTGCCGTCTTCCATGTACGGCAGGAAGGAATCCTGCTGCGAGCGGTTGAAGCGATGGATCTCGTCGATGAAGAGCAGCGTGCCCTTGCCCTGTTCGCGCATGATCTTGGCGCGCTCGAAGGCTTTCCTCAGATCGGCGACGCCGGAAAAGATCGCCGAGAGTTGCTCGAAGTTGAGGTTCGTTTCGTTGGCGAGCAGGCGCGCGATCGTCGTCTTGCCGGAGCCCGGCGGTCCCCAGAAGATGAGGCTCGGCACGCGGCCGCTTTTCAGCATGCGGGTCAGCGTTCCGTCGGGACCGACGATGTGGTCCTGGCCGGCGACCTCGGGGAGCGTTTTCGGACGCAGGCGATCGGCAAGCGGACGCGGCGCGCTTTTTTCCAGTCCTGCGGCTTCAAAGAGATTGGTCATGACGCGCTTATATAGAGCCGGGCGCGCGCCGATCCAAACGCGAAGGTTCGGCCTTTATCGGCCATCCCCATATCCCGGATTATGACGCGTAGGCGGTCCTACGGCCGGACCGCGACGTGAACGGTCATGGCAGGACCGGAACTGGCGCCCGATGCATCGGCCACGGACACGTCGAACTGGGCTTTGGTGGCGTCGGAGCCGTCGTGGGAGAAATAAACTTGGCCGCCTTCGAGGTCAGCCTGCGAGAAGGTGGTGACCGGTGTCTTCTGGGCCGCGGCGAACGCCACGAAGCCGCCGTTGGCGTTCGAGACGGAGAACGTCAGATCCTCGGGCTTGTCGTCCGGATCGACGGCGTTCAAGTCGGCGAGCGTGACGCGGACCGAGCGGCCCTTGTCGACGGAGAGATCGAGGTCGCCCGCGATTGCCGGCGGGATGTTGCGGACGTGAGCGGAAAGCTCGGCACCTTCCTCCATCGCGAGGCGGCCATATTTGATCTTGCCCGCCGCGGTGCCGGTGCTTTTCAGAGTGATGAGCTGCTGAACGCGGACGTCGCCCTGAAGCGTGCCGTAAACTTCGGCGGTGTCGGTTTTGACGTTGCCGAAGACCTTGCCGCCTTCCTGGACCACGAGTTCGGAGGCCGTCACGCCGCCTTCGACGTAACCCCAGACTTCGACGCGGCGGCCTTGCTTGACTTCGCCTTTCAGCACGGCGCCTTCGCCGAGGATCAAGACGCCTCGCGTATCGGCCATCGGCGCAAACTCCCTCACACACGCAATACAAGCGTCGAACTTCGACCAGGATTTTGTCTCGACCGTGACGGGCGCCGGCGTTAACCCTATGCAAGCTCCGGTGGCACGCACCGCTGCAGCGGACCGCAGCAAAAAGACGTTGATCGCCGGTGCGGTCGAGGATGCCACGCTTGACCTCAAGGCGAATTCCGGGCTCTCCCATATCCATGAGCGTCGAGACGATTACAGTTGCTGATGGCGAGGCGGACATGCGCCTCGATCGCTGGTTCCGGGTGCATTTTCCGGAGGTCGGCTACACGTACCTTCAGAAGCTCCTGCGTTCGGGGCAGGTGCGGGTCAATTCCAAGCGCGCGCAGGCCAACGACCGGCTGAGCGCCGGAGCCGAAATTCGTGTCCCCGCCATCGTGCGCGAGCCGAAGAAGCTAAGCCCAACAGGACGGCCGGCGCTTGGAGTCTCGAAGGGCGATCGCGACGCCATCGAGAAGATGATCCTTTTCGAGGACGATCATGTGCTCGTCCTGAACAAGCCGTTCGGACTTGCGGTGCAGGGCGGGACGGGGACCAAGAAGCACATCGACGGCATGCTCGAAGGCATGGCCGACCGTTTCGGCGGCGAGCGGCCGCGCCTCGTGCATCGGCTCGACCGCGACACGACGGGCGTGCTTCTCGTTGCGAAAACGCGTGAGGCGGCTGCAAAGCTCGGCCGGACGTTCCAGACGCGTTCTGCGGCCAAGACCTATTGGGCGCTGGTCAAAGGCGTTCCGAAGCCGCCGCAGGGCAAGGTCGAAGCCGCGCTGGTCAAGGCGTCGGGACCCGATGGCGACCGCGTTCGCAAAGCGCGCCCCGGTGAGCAGGACGCGGCGATGCATGCGACAACGCACTATTCGGTCGTCGACCGCGCCGCGCACAAGGCTGCGTGGGTCTCGTTGAAGCCGGTGACCGGACGGCAGCACCAGCTCCGCGCGCACATGCACCTCATCGGGCATCCGATCGTCGGCGACAACAAGTACGAAGGCGACGTTCACATGCCGGCGGAGAACATCGAAAAGAAGCTGCACCTGCATGCGCGTCGTCTCGTCATTCCGCATCCCAAGGGCGGCAAGACAATCGACGTTACCGCGCCGCTGCCCGCGCACATGCTCGCGTCGTGGGACCTGCTCGGTTTTGATGTAAACATGTTCGAGGACTGACGCCCGCTGGCCGGGCTCTCGCAACGCGCGGAGGTGAGACATGGCTGACCTGATTGCGTCCATCATCCGCTTCGTGCTGTCGAATTATTCGCTGACGTTTCTTGTCGTCGGGTTTGCGTTCGCATTGTTTGCCATTGCTCGCGCGGAGAAGCCCGTCTCCAGCGCAACCGTCGTCGAAAAGCTACTGTCCTGGTACGTGTTCTGGTCGATCGGCGTCGGCTATTTCTATAATTTTGTGATGCACGCTTTCTTTGGAGAGATGGTCGCCTCATTCATCGGCTGGCCCGATAGCCCGTTCCAGTTCGAAGTTGCCACAGCGAGCCTCGGCTTTTCCGCCGTCGGATTTCTTGCAGCCTTCCGAAGTTTCGATCTGAGGCTTGCCGCGGTTGTCGGCCCGGCGCTGTTCATGCTCGGCGCGGCGGCGGGCCATGTCTACCAGATGGTCGAGCACCGGAATTTCGCGCCGGGCAATGCAGGCGTGGTTTTCTATATGGACATCGCCATTCCGCTCATCGGGTTCGGTCTGCTTTGGCTGCGTCACCGCTCCGGCCGGCAGGAGATGCCCGGCTAGACCGCCTGCCGCCTGCCACCCGCCGCGACGTGGCGTCGCTCGACGAAATCGAGCATCGCACGGAATTTGCGGCGATATCGGTGCGTGCTAGAACGCAGTCATGAAACTCATCGTTTTCGATTGCGACGGCACCATCGTCGACAGCCAGGCCAGTATCGTCCTGTCGATGGAGCACGCCTTCAAATCGCTGCGCATGATCCCGCCGACGCGCGAACAGACTCTCGCCGTCGTCGGCCTGTCGCTGCTCGAAGCGTGTTCGGCGCTGGCCCCGGAAGCGGAGTACGGGACGTGCGTGGAATTGAGCGAAGCCTACAAGTCGGCGTTTCGCGATCTCGACCGAAATCCGTCGGACGCCGATGTCCTCTTCCCGCTGGCGAAGGAGACGATCGCGCATCTGGCAGCGCGCGACGATCATCTGCTTGCAATCGCAACCGGCAAGTCGCGCCGTGGTGTCGAGCGCATGTGCGAGCGCGAAGGTTGGCAGTCGAGCTTCGTGACCATTCAGACATCTGACGATCATCCGTCGAAACCGCATCCGTCAATGCTGCTGCAGGCGATGCGGGAAGCGGGCGTCGAGCCTGGCGATACGGTGATGATCGGCGACACGACGTATGACATCGACATGGCGCACGCCGCTGGCGTTTCGGCGATCGGCGTCGCGTGGGGTTATCACAGCGTCGCGGAACTCACGACCGCAGGCGCGCACCGGATCATCGAGAGCTTCACCGATCTTCCCGCCGCGATCGACGTCGCGCTTGGCACGAAAAGCTGCGCGGCATGAGCGGCTCGTCTTCCAACGGAAACGGCAACGGTGAAGGTAAGGGCGATCATCGCGCCGATCTTGAGCGTGCATCGGGCGGCCCGCGCGGCGCGATCAGCGACAGTCTCGCAAAGCCGCTCGCACGCCGCTTCTATAAGGAAGCCAGCATAGGCGATGTCGCGCCGTTTCAAATTTTGCTCGATGGACGCGCCGTCAAGACGCCGAAGAAGCGGGCGCTCGCCGTTCCGACAAAGGCGTTGGCCCTCGCTATCGCAGACGAATGGCAGGCGCAGGTGGATACCATCGATCCGTCGCGTATGCCGCTGACGCGCTTCGCCAATACAGCGATCGATGCCGTCAGCGAAACCCTGGATGCCGTTGCGGCCGACATCGTCGCCTATGCCGGCAGCGATCTCGTTTGCTATCGCGCTGAGACGCCGGATGAATTGGTAGCGCTGCAGTCACGCGACTGGAACCCGATCGTCGCCTGGGCGGACGCCACGCTCGATGCGAGGTTCAGGGTCGTACCGGGCGTGATCCATGTCGAGCAGTCGTCCGAGGCGCTGGCCGCCGTCGGGCACGCGCTGACGCCGCACGATGCGTTCCGGCTGACGGGGTTGCACGTCCTGACGACGCTGACGGGTTCGGCGCTGCTGGCGCTGGCACTGGAAAGCAAAGCCGTGACCGCGGATGCGGCCTGGAACGCCGCGCACGTCGATGAGGACTACCAGATCTCGCTCTGGGGTGAAGACGCGGAAGCTTCCGCTCGACGCCGAGGCCGCCGCGCCGAATTCGATGCGGCATGGCGCTGGCTGGCACTGCTCCGAACCTAAGGGTTGTGCCTGCGCGCCTTGGAAACCCGGTTCGCCAGGACTTTGTCGATGCGGCGGCCGTCAAGGTCGACGACTTCGAACCGCCACCCGTCGACTTCGAAATATTCGCCCGTCTTGGGGATGTGCTGGAGCGCGGACAGGACATATCCCGCAACGGTCTCATACGAGCGGTTTGCGGGAAGCGGGACGCCGATCTTGTCCGACATTTCGTCGACGGGCATTGCACCAGAAAGCAGCCACGATCCATCGTCGCGTTCGACCGCGTAGGGATCGAGGCCTTCGGTGTCCGACTTGAAGGTGCCGGCGATGGCTTCGAGGAGGTCGGCTGGCGTCACCAGACCTTCGAAATCGCCATACTCGTCATGGATGAGCGCCATCGGGACTTCCGCATCGCGGAGCACCGCCAGCACAGCTAACGCGTCGCTCGTTTCAGGAATGACGGGCGCTTTGCGGATATAGGAATTGATCTCGAATGCCTTGCCAGCGAGCAGGCCCGAAAGCAAGGCGCGCGTCTGGATTACTCCGATCAGCTTGTCGACCGATCCTTCTCCCACCGGCAAACGCGAGTGCGGTGTCGAAATCAGACGCGCCTTGATGACGTCGTCGGACGCGGCGATATCGATCCAATCGACATCCGTGCGCGGTGTCATCAAGCCGCCAACGGCGCGGTCGGCCAAGCGCATCACGCCGGAGATCAGGTCTCCTTCGCCACTTTCAAGAACGCCGGCAGTTTCGGCCTCGGCGATGACGGTTTTGATTTCTTCGTCCGTGACCCGGCTTTCGCTTTGCGGCGAAAGGCCAAGAATACGGAATACAAAACGCGTCGACGTGTCGAGCAGCCAAACGACGGGACGCGCGAAGCCCGCAAAGGCGGTCATGATTGGCGCGACGAAGCACGCGATGCCTTCAGCGTTGCGAAGCGCGAATGTCTTCGGGACGAGCTCTCCAGCAATGACTGAGAGATAGGTGATGATCGCGACGACGAAGCCGAATCCCAGCGGATGAGCCAGCGTCGGGCTTAAGCCGAGACTTAAAAGGTATTCCGCCGCGTACTCGCCGAATGTTTCGCCGGAATAGGCACCATTGACGATTCCGATCAGCGTGATGCCGATTTGAACCGCCGAAAGAAACTTGCCGGGATTGTCCGATAGGGCGAGAGCGCTTTTGGCGCCTGGGCGTCCTGACGCCTCGAGTGTCTTTAACCGGGGTCTTCGAGCCGAAACAATTGCCAGCTCAGACAGCGCAAATAGGCCGTTAAGGCCTATTAAGATCAGAACAATCAGTAGCTCTATCACGAGATTTCGGCTTCCGGAACCGCGTCCGAGCCACTCCCATTGTTGAGTGATGGCGAAACATATGGCTCGCCGGTAGCTGGTTCAAGAGGTTGTGTCACTGCGCGCAGCCAATTCTACAAATGGTGCGCGCCGCTGCGCCGAACGCGTTCGATGGTTGCTATCGCGATATGATTGACCGAGAATCGCGCAGATGATTCTCAGAAGCGTAGGCTGATCCAATGCTGCACAGGCCGCGCATTCCGGAACTTGCACAACGCGACCGCTTCATTCGCCGGGCGGTCAGCGAAGGGCGGGTGCTGACATTCGCTGATGAAGAAACCGCATCCGTTCCGTCTCAGAAAGTCAAAGGTAGGACGGTACAACTTTTCTGGTCGAGCCGCATCGAAGCGACGCGGTGGGCCGAGGCGCTTGCTGGCAACAATGAGCTGCAGGACATTGGCCTCGTCACGTTCGCGGCCGAAATTCTGCCCGGCATCGCCAAGGGCAAGGGCTTCGCGGGAACCGACTGGGTTTCCGATCCGATCGAAGCCGAGGTCGATCCCGTCGATCTGCTCATCCGCCTCAAGACGGAAGCTGTGCCTTATTACGCCTCGGCTGCTGCCGGGCGCGGCGAGGTTTTTCTCGTCGCAGACGAAACCGGGCCGATCCTGACGCCTGCCGGTCCGTGGGCGCCGTCCGGTGATCTGCTGCACGTCTTCGCGGCGCGCGCCGAGGCGGAGCGGCATCTGAAGCAGGCGGGCGGCAAGCGGGTGATAGCCGCTTCCATCGCCGATCTTGTTGGCGTGACCCTTCCCTGGGCCGCCACGCGCGCCCACGCCGTCGCGATCGAACCCATCGCCGGGGCGGGGTTTCTTGAGGTTAAGATCGGTGAGTTCGGGCGCCAACTTGCCGCGGCACAACCGTCAGCGTAAACCCCACATCCGGCAGCTTTCCGGTATTAAAGGCCGTCCGGCGCGGCCCGCGCTGGACGCCGATTTCTCGACATTTGCGCTCTCGCGAGGCCGTGCTAGAGAGCCAGCGCATTCATCACGGCAAGGCAGGGTGGCGATTTCATGAAAGACATCATCGGGGAGCTTGAGACGCGGCGCGCGAATGCTCGTCTGGGCGGCGGCCAGGCCCGTATCGACTCGCAGCACAAGAAGGGCAAGCTGACGGCCCGCGAACGCATCGAGCTGATGATGGACGAGGGCTCGTTCGAGGAGTTCGACATGTTCGTCGAGCACCGTTGCACCGAGTTCGGCATGGAAAAGACCAAGGTTCCGGGCGATGGCGTCGTGACCGGTTGGGGCACCATCAACGGGCGCACGGTCTATGTCTTCGCCAAGGACTTCACCGTGATGGGCGGATCGCTGAGCGAAACGCACGCCAAGAAGATCACCAAAATCCAAGACATGGCTCTGAAGAACCGCACGCCGATCATCGGTCTGTTCGATGCGGGCGGCGCGCGCATTCAGGAAGGCGTCGACGCCCTCGGCGGCTATGGCGAAGTGTTCCAGCGCAACGTTCTGGCCTCCGGCGTCATTCCGCAGATTTCCGTCATCATGGGACCGTGCGCGGGCGGCGACGTCTACTCTCCCGCGATGACCGATTTCATCTTCATGGTCAAAGACACGAGCTACATGTTCGTGACCGGACCCGACGTCGTCAAAACCGTGACGAACGAAACGGTGACGGCGGAAGAACTTGGCGGCGCCAAGGTCCACACGACGAAATCGTCGATCGCCGATCGCGCCTACGAGAACGACGTTGAGGCGCTTCTGCAGATGCGCCGCCTGATGGATTTCCTGCCGTCGAGCAACAAGACGGGCGTTCCGGAAATTCCGACGGAAGACAAGCCCGAGCGCATCGACCATTCGCTCGACACGCTCATTCCGGACAATCCGAACAAGCCTTACGACATCAAGGAGCTGATCCTCAAAGTCGTCGACGAAGCCGACTTCTTCGAAATCCAAGAAGCGTTCGCGAAGAACATCGTGACCGGCTTCGCGCGCATGGAAGGCCGCACCGTCGGCATCGTCGCGAACCAGCCGATGGTGCTCGCGGGCGTGCTCGACAGCGATGCGTCGCGCAAGGCCGCGCGCTTCGTGCGCTTCTGCGACTGCTTCGATATTCCGATCGTCACGTTTGTCGACGTGCCGGGCTTCCTGCCGGGTACGGCGCAGGAATACGGCGGGCTCATCAAGCACGGCGCGAAGCTTCTGTTCGCTTACGCCGAGGCGACGGTTCCGAAAGTCACCGTCATCACGCGCAAAGCCTATGGCGGCGCCTATGACGTGATGAGCTCGAAGCACATTCGCGGCGACGTGAACTACGCTTGGCCGACGGCCGAGATCGCCGTCATGGGCGCGAAGGGCGCGGCCGAGATTCTCTATCGCTCCGAGCTTGGCGACGCGAAAAAGATCGAAGCGCGGATCGAGGAATACAAGAACCGCTTCGCCAATCCGTTCGTCGCCGCCGAGCGCGGCTACATCGACGAGGTCATCAAGCCGTCAACGACGCGCAAGCGCCTCTGCCGGGCGTTGAACATGCTGCGCAACAAGACGCTCGAAAATCCCTGGAAGAAGCACGACAACATTCCTTTGTGATTGATTGCCGTTTCCGACTCCGCTTCGCGGAGCCGGCCGGAAGCGCATGTTTTTTGTTTGCCGCTTCCGACTCCACTTCGTGGAGCCGGCCGGAAGCGGCGGTCGCATCTCGAGTGTTCGCCGTTCCGAGTCCACTCAGTGGTGTCGGCCGGAAGCGGCAAGGGGCGGGCGTTATCCGCCGGCGAGCGCGCCGACGATCAGGAAGGGTTGTGCGCCAGATGCGACCGCGTCGGGTAGCGGTGCGTCCGGTTCATCGTGCGACAGGTCCCGCTGGCACGCGAAGAACCGCACGAACGCTCGGCGCTTCAGCGTGCCCTGTTCGCGGATGGCACCGCGCAAAACCGGATAGTTGGTCTCCAGCGCGTCGAGCAGCGATTTCTGTGTGGCGGGTCCGTCGACGGCGAGCATCACCTCGCCGTTGACGTTGGCGTGCATCTTGAGATGTGCCGGAAGCACGACGCGGATCATGTCGGGTTACCTCAAGGTCTGCGCTTCGACCGAGAGCACCGGAGGGAGATCGCGAACGATGGCTGCCCAGGTGTCACCGGAGTCTGACGAGGCGTAAACCTGACCGCCGGTCGTTCCGAAATAGATGCCGCAGGAGTCGAGCGTATCGATCGACATGGCGTCGCGCAGCACATTCACGTAGCAGTTGGATTGCGGCAGTCCGTTGGTCAGCGCTTCCCAATCCTCGCCGCCCGTGCGGCTGCGCCAGACCTGCAATCGTCCGTCTATCGGAAAGTGCTCTGAATCGCTTTTGATCGGCACCACGTAGATCGTCTCGGGCTCATGTGCGTGAACGTCGATGACGAAACCGAAATCGGTCGGCAGGTTGCCGCTGACCTCGCGCCACGAGTTGCCGCCGTCGTCACTGCGCATCACGTCCCAGTGTTTCTGCATGAAGAGGACATTGGGACGCGACGGGTGCATCGCAAGCCGGTGTACGCAATGGCCGACCTCGGCTTCGGGGTCCGGGATGTACTCCGATTTGAGGCCGCGATTGATCGGCTTCCAGGATTCGCCGCCGTCTTCGGTGCGAAATGCTCCCGCCGCCGAAATCGCAATGAACATGCGCTTGGCATCGGACGGATCGATGAGGATCGTATGCAGGCACATGCCGCCGGCGCCGGGTTGCCAATGTGCGCCCGACCCGTGGCCGCGCAATCCGGCCAATTCATGCCAGGATTTACCGCCGTCGTTCGAACGGAACAGTGCTGCGTCTTCGACTCCGGCGTAAACGGTATCGGCCTCGGTCGTGGAGGGCTCGATATGCCAAACGCGCTTGAATTCCCACGGATGCGGCGTCCCATCGTACCACTGATGCGTGCCGGGGACTCCGTCATAGGCGAACGTATTGTCGACGGGTTGCCATGTCTTGCCGCCGTCGTCGGATCTCTGGATTTGCTGGCCGAACCAGCTGCTCGATTGCGAGGCGTAGATCCGGTTTTCGTCGATGGGCGAACCTTTGACGTGATAGATTTCCCAACCGGCGAAATGCGGACCGCTGACGTCCCAGCTTTTGCGCGCCTCGTCCGATGTCAGTACGAAAGCGCCCTTGCGGGTCCCGACCAATAATCTGACGCCAGCCATCGCTGTCTCCCTTGTTTTGCGCCCGGCGTCTCGCGTTCCGCGAACCGTCCGCAATCGCGCTATTTCAAGACCACGGCAGGAAGGATTTCAATTCGGCACACGCGATCCCTGCCGATTACAAGGACGTTCTTTGGACAGCGGTTCCGACACGCTCACAGAAAAAGCGGAATTGAACGGTGTCGAGCCAAAGCCCAGGTGTCTGGTAATCGAGGCTTTCACGATCGGTGGAGTTTCAGCGTAAGACTTTCTCAACCAGTCTGAACGGCGGCGGTCGCGAAGAAAAAGTTTTAAATCGTGCGTAACTTTGCGAGCGTACCTTTTGCCCGGAAAAATGTGGGGTATGGGTCCGTGGTTGAGACCGACGTTGCCATCGTTGGGGCGGGGCTGGCTGGCTCTCTAGCCGCGGTGATCCTGGGACGGGCCGGTTATTCGGTGGCGCTGATCGATCCGTTCGACCAGGCGCGTCCGGATTTCCGTTGTGAGAAGATTGAAGACCGGCACGCGGACTCCCTCGCCAAAGCTGGTGTTCTGGACGAGATTCTGCCGGCTGCGCGCAGGTATGAGAACGTGTGGGTCGCGCGTCTTGGCCGCCTCGCCGAGATCAAGCCGATCGTTGAATACGGTCTCGCCTACGGCGACTTCGTCAACTGCATGCGGCGCCTCATCCCGGCGCAGGTCGTTTTCGTGCACAACAAGGTCGCATCGCTGACGCTGAGCCCGGAGCGTCAGACGTTGACGCTGGTCGGCGGCGAGCAGATTTCGACGCGCCTCGTCATCGGAGCGACCGGACTCGGTGCCGGATTTCTCGACCGCATCGACATGCACAGGCGCGAGATTTCAAAATGCCATTCGCTATCGATCGGGTTCGATGCCGAGTCCGACAAACTGCCCTTCGATTCCCTGACGTACTTCGGGGAAGATCCGTCGCATCGCGTCGCGTACATCACACTGTTCCCGCTGGCGACGGGGCTTCGCGCCAACATCTTTTCCTATCACGACCTCGATGATCCGTGGGTGAAACGGCTCCGCATCAATCCGGTGGACGCGATCGCGGAAGCGTTGCCGCGCCTCGAACGTCTTGCGGGTCGATTACGCGTGCGCGGTGCGATCAAGATCCGGCCCGTCGATCTGATCGCGACGGAAAATGCGGTGCAGCCAGGCATCGCGCTGGTTGGCGATGCGTTCTCGACAGCCTGTCCGGTGAGCGGTACGGGCGCGAGCAAAGCGCTGCTCGACGCCGAGCGTCTCTGCAACGTGCATGTCCCGGAGTGGCTGGCGACGCCGGGAATGAGCAGCGACAAGATTTCGACCTTCTATCGCGATCCGCAGAAGACGGCGTGCGACACCCAATCGCTCAAGAGTTCTCTGTTCTCGAAGCGCAGCGTGCTCGGACAGTCGGCGCTCTGGAGCGCCTATCGTTGGGGCTGCTACGCGGGTTCGGTCGGGCGAAATCTCATCGAACACAAACGCTTTCCGCGCGTGCCGGCGAACAGCGCGATGCAAGGTGGAATGCCCGCCAATCACTGACGGGCACGTTTCAAGCTGCTATTTCGAGCCAGCATCCTTCGCCGGTAATCCTCCGATGGCCGACCAGTCGAGGTTGTCGCCGCCGTTGGC
>Ga0209930_1002382_pt1 | contig 22652 bp, 26 predicted proteins | sample ThiBiot_500_biof_2_FD_183948 | JGI IMG/M metagenome (GOLD analysis project Ga0209930, IMG submission 183948) | Wastewater bioreactor microbial communities from Cape Town, South Africa - Thiocy_cont_500_biof (SPAdes) | ecosystem: Engineered > Bioreactor > Thiocyanate-remediating >... | reverse complement strand
ATTAGATCAGGAGATGGATCGTTCATCGCACAAACTTCATTATTATCATACAAAAAGGCAAAGAAAAAAAAACGAGATTTTAAATCTAAAACGAAAATCGATTTGTTTTTGTTTTCAATTTTGCTGATCATGAGTTGTTCAGGAGGTTTAATCTTGAGAAAATAATATTCGAAATCAGGAAGTCCGAAATATCAGCTATTGATTAGTTAATTTTTGGTAAATTATGGATCGAGTTCAATAAAAATCTTTTCCAAACGTTCAAAATTCGAAATAAAACTCACGAAAAAACTTCGAACTGCAATTATTTTCTCGAATTTTTCATTCAAATTTCATTCGAAAAAATTTCTCAGTGCATTAACGTGATACTTTTCTCGTATGAGTCATATAGATGTAGTTGCTAGGCAACATCTAAACTGAATACTTGTCAATTGGAAAGAAATTCTTTTTCTAAGTGTTGTTTACATTGAATAGATTTATCAAAAATGACCTCAAATTATCGACCAAATGAATCGAAACGAGAAGAATTTCGTCGTTATCTTGAAAAAGGCGGCGTTGTCGATGCGATCACACGTTCGTGAAAAACAAATCCAAAGAAAAAAAAACGTAGAATTATTTATTTTCTTTTCTCTAGGAGCGTTAGTTGCTCTTTATGAAGAAGCCGAAAAACCGAATAATGCAGCTGAATTTGTTCGTCGTTTTATGGGAGCTAGTGGTCCGGATTCGGCTGAAATCGAATCATTAAAAAACGAACTTCTCGCTGCTAATGAAAAATTCGAAGAATTACAACGAGAAAATGAGGCATTGAAAGAAAAATTACAGAAATACGAGGCTGGTCAATGATGAAAACTGAATAAAAAAAATTTTTGTCTTGATTTAATAAATTTTCTTCTAATTGATTAACAAATCGAAGTTCGTTTTTTTTTCTTCTATTTGAATAAACTTGTAGATGATCTAAAAATGCTTGCAAACGAATCTGAATTTCGTGTTAAAGTCGCCGTTCGTGTAAGTTGAAAAAACCAAAAGCTGAACTCATTGTCATTTATTTGTATGATTTTGTTTGTCTTTCAGGTTCGACCTTTTCTACAACGTGAAAAGGGTCATGAGCAAAAAAGTTGTGTAGCTATTCATCCTCAAACAAATCAAATTGTCCTAGGTGATCGACGAACATTTAAATATGATTTCGTTTTTGGACCCAAAACATTACAAGTAAACGAGAGTTTACCATTTATCGATAGGAAATAAGTTCGTTTTCAGGAAGAATTATATCGAACAAGTGTTGAACCAATGCTTGCGAATGTTTTCGACGGATATAATGTGACAATATTTGCATATGGTCAAACGGTAGGAACGAATTGAGATGTTCAATGAATTTGTTTTTGTTCGAATAGGGTTCAGGAAAGACGTATACGATGACAGGTGGAAATATTCTATCGATTGGCGAGAAAGATTATGGCATTGTACCACGTTCAGTCAAAACAATTTTTGATACGATTCAAGTTTGTTGAAAAAAAAAAGAATTTAGTTTTTTAAAAAAATGTTATTTTAGAATCGAAAAGATAGTCAAATAACAATATCAGCATCATATTTAGAAATCTATAAAGATGATATTATCGATTTATTGGATGTCAATGATAAAGATCTGGATGTTCGAGATGATGCTGCTGGCAATACTGGTAACGAATGGCAAATATATTCATTCGAAAAAAATTCTTTTTCTTTTTACCCAAAAAAAAACACTAGTTGTTATCGGTGCAAGTGAACATACATGTCATTCGATAGACGATGTTGTTAGTCTACTGAAGAAAGGTTCGAATGTTCGACATACAGGTGCAACGCAAATGAATGATGAATCATCTCGATCACACGCCATATTTACTCTCTATATTGGTAAATGAAATCTATGTTGACTATTCAAAAACAAAAAAATGAATTCTCGGGAATTTTAGAGCAACGCCTTCGTGATACAAATGCAAATCATGTGCAAGCATCATTCGATGCGCTAGTTAAGCCAGTACAATCAACATTCGATGGTTCGAAGAATAAAACAACGAAGACACAATCTTCTATTGATTTTTATTATAGAAAGTTATCTGTCAGCTAAACTTCATTTCGTTGATTTAGCGGGTTCAGAACGTGTTGCACGTACGCAAAACACAGGTGAACGTTTTCAAGAATCTATACGTATCAATTCGGGTTTGTTGGCATTGGGCAACGTTGTCAGTGCCTTATCCGATCCAAAAAAACGTGCCGGTGGTCATATACCTTATCGTGATGCAAAAATTACTCGTCTTTTAAAAGATTCTCTTGGTGGAAATGCCAAAACATTGATGATCACATGTAAAAACAAAATCTTCACTAGTTTCTTGATAAACAAAATCGTCTAATTTTGAATGTTTTTATGTCAGGTGTGAGTCCATGTACTGCTGATCTTGATGAATCTTTAAATGCTTTAAAATATGCACATCGAGTAGGAGATCGATGATAATCATTGAATTTAATATCGATTTATTTCTCTGTTAGGCAAGTCAAATTCGAAATAAACCAATAAAAAATGTTGATCCAAATGCTCAACGTTTTATTGAAATGCAAAGTGAAATAACCGTAAAATGATACTGAAAATTCTAATTTTCAATTTCAATAAATTGAGTTTTGTTTTATTTTAGTACTTACGAGAAGAATTAGAACGGCAACGAACGATTATATCTCGTGATGGACAATCGGTAAACAGTCGACGATCAACGTACGTGGATAGATTTTATTTTTGAAAATAAGATTCGATATTGATTTTTCAGTGCATTCAACAGTAATAATGATCATTCACGTCGTTTGATTCAAGCAGCTTTTGTTTGTTTTCAACAATTAAATGAATGTGATGATTTGACTGATGAACAAAAACATTTAATTCAAACTTGGATGAATTCATTTTCGAATGTAATAAACAAAACGAATGAAACGAGAAATTGAATCGTTTCTGTTTAGGAAAGTGCCGAAGATTTCTACAACGATATATTTACATCTCGAGTGACGAACTTAGAAAATGCTCTGCATTCAGCTAAAGATGAACTACGTTCAGAATCTCAAATGCGTGTCAAACGAGAGTCAACACTCGATCGTTTACAAGAACAATTAAAAGAGAAAGTAAGTTGTTCATTTTACTGACAAAAGACAAAAACTAATCAATTGATATATTCAGGATGATGAATTGAATCGCATGCGTTTGGCATTGGATGAGAGTAATTATCATATGAAAAAATCTCTGCCCGATCGAACGAAATCAGCGCCTCATTTTGGCGGTGTACAACGAAAGGTAAATAGATTTCATTTCGATCACGCTCAAAATCGAAAGTGAAAATCAATTGACTTTTTCAGTTATTTTTCAAACAATATTTGCAAGTACATATAAATTACATAGACGAGTTGATAGTTGACACAGATGAATTGCACTGAATGACTTTTTCATTTTTAAAATTTCGTCGAAAAAGAAAAGAGCCGACTCGATTCTTGTTGATTTTTCAGGAACAATCAATTCAACCACGAACAATACATTCTAGTCCAGCTGCAATCGATGTGGATTATGTCGTCGAACGATTTCATAGTCGATCACTTGCGTTAGCTCATTCACAAGAAGAAATCGAAGAATTAGATTTACGATCGAACGAAGAGAAAACTGCTGATGACAAGTTTGTGAATCACGAACTGAGAAGTAAATCGAATTTGAATTTAGGAAATTTGTTCGACATGGTACCTATCGTCTTCGAAAGAATCGACGTACGCCAAGTATTCTCGAGCAAGACGATGTTCTTCAAACATTAACTGAATCAACATTAAATAAACAAAAATTAATCGAAGAAGCAACACGAAAAGTTAGAGAAGCCGAAAGCAAAGCTCAAGATCTGAGCATTAATATTCAGTAACTTCTCATTTATTTATTTTTTTGTCGAGTTTTAATAAAATTCTTTTCGTTAGATTAAAAGAACAATTGATTAAAAGTGTTTATGCATCGACAAAAGATGTGAAAGAAACAAATGATCAATACGAACAACATATCAAATTATTAGAAAAAGTAATTTTCATTTTCGAAAATCGATCGGACGAACCAAAATCCATTTTCATAGGAAGTCGAAAAGGCTAAACACGAATATACAGACCTTCAAAAGGCAATGCAACAAATCGCTGCAAAAAGTACAACTGAAAAATCCAAATTAGAAACGTATTCAATTCCTTCCATTCTCATTTCATTTTGTTGTAATTTTCGTTTCTATAGTGAATATCGTAAGAAATGTGATATGGCCAAAACACGTCTTGAATCTCTTCAACAAAAGGAAAAACAATATCGCGAATTAATGTCGAAACTGTCCGGCAATACGGAGAAACGGTAATATTGATCATTTTGAAAGATTCGTAGTTTTGTTTTAAATTGAAAATCAAATTTTACTAGAATATCCGATCTGCAAGCAGCTCTCTTTCGAATGAAACAACAATATGAAACAGCACAGAAACGTATTCGTGAAGAAACAGATTTGAAAAATAAGTTCGAACAAGATCTCATTCGTGAACAACAACGTATTCAAGAATTGACCGTACAAAACGAGCAACAACAGAAAATTCTCAAGCTTAAAACTGAGGGACTTGTTGCAGCACAACGAAAACTACGCGGAGCACCCAATCAAGAGAATACAGTCAATAATTTCGATGTTGAAATGGAGAAATTAGTTAACGAAAGAAAAGAATTAGATATTCTTCGAGATGACATTCGAAAACGTGAAGAATTAATTCAGAAAAGAGAATTATTGTTAAATGAACGAACTGAATTAGAAGCGAAAAAAGTTCGAACAAGTCAAGTTTTAAATAAAGTTTGTGAAAAAAAGACAAATCATTTTCTCGAGTTTTATTCTTCGAATTTTTTCAGAGTTTGAAATCGATCAATGAGAAATTGAAAAGTGTCGATAGACAAACACCAAATCATCAGAATATTCGTGAACAATTGCTCAAACAAAAACGTTTATTCACCGAACGTTTGGAACAACAAGATTGTGTTTTGAATCCGAATGAAGAACGACGTTTAATCGAAATCGATGAAGCTATCGAAGCAATTGATTTAGCGATCGATTATCAGAATAATCTTATCACAAAACGTGAACGAGATGTTCAACAATCGATTCGTTCGAGCCAAGTAAAAACAAAACAAAATCGAAAGAAAAAAGCCACGATCTTCGTTTTCTAGGGTTCAGATTCTCCGCTCTTTAAAATCAGTCAATTGAATGAAAACGAATCGAAAGAACTCTGTCGAAAATTATTCGAAAAAGTCATCGATCTCAAAGAACAAGATCAAAAATCTCGCCGTCATTTCGATGACATACAATCTCAACTCACCGAACAAGCCAATACAGTTCAAGAATTACAATCACGTCTGCAAACAGTCAATATTGATTATGATCGACGTTTGACATCGATTCAGCAAACACATGAAGAAGAAAAACAACTTCTACTTTCACAATTACAAGAGTCAACGACTCAAATCAAAGATCTAGAACGTGATCTGTATTTTTACAAGCATAAAACACGAGAATTGAGAAAGTCAATGGTGACATCAGCCAATTCGAATGCACTCGATACGTCAACATCGTCCGTAACGAGCTTAAATAAACGAAAAGACAACAACGATGAAGAATTTATTACCCATGTAGCAACACCGAGAACGGCTGTTCAACAGCAACAATCAGTACCGTTTTTGCTAAAAGTTGGCAATCGTAGTACGTCTGCACATCAATTTCAACAGGATGAAAATAAAAAACGATGAAAATTAATTTTCATACAGTGTTAAGATTCTTTTCTTTTTTGTTTTCTTTTGTAGTTAAATTCGTGTGTGTTTTCTGTATGTTTTCACGATTGAATAAAGATAAATAAGAATATTTCCTATATTTTGATTTCTTTTTTCTGTTTTTTTCTTTTCTCGCATCTATTCACCTTCGCATGTGCATTATGATGTGTCGTTACATCAATTGTTTCGTATTTATTTAAAAACAGAATTCAAGTGAGTGTGGCTGGAGGCAACGAAAGAGAAATTTTTTTTTCTATATCCAAGTGGTACAGCTACGAGAAAGAGAGAGAGAGAGGGAGAAAGAGTGAAGTGTAACTTTTACAGAAGCAATAGCAACGCTGTCGCCGCTTGAGACAGAAGGGAAAAAAAGTAGACGAGATTTTTTTAGCTTGAACTTTTTTGAACGAATTCAGAAAGGAAATCATGAATTTTATCAATAATTATCGTGATACGATATCGACTGTTCAATTGAGTCCATTTGCTGAAGGACAATGGAATCGAATTGTTACATATTCACCTATTTATGTACATTGGACGGATATGTTGATGATGTCACAAGCAAAACGAAAACAACGCCCATCAACAGGAAAAAGTAAAGTCATCGAACAAATCGATTTAAATTCAATGAAATTAGAAGATGAATTATTATTAAATGAAATTTATCAAATAAGAAAAACTGCAGCGATATCTGAAAAAGATAAGTCAATAAATTATGATCAATTATCGAAAGTATCCGATGAAGAAGTTGTTGAAACTCAATCGCATCGTGTTCCAACTGAAAATGTTCAATCATCGTCGGAATGTTTCAATGATTTCAAAGAATCTATGAAACATCATTGTAGCTATGCTGAATCATCATTTGCTAATCAACAACAATATCAAACAAAACGTTCGCCAAGAACAAGCCAGGTAAGAGAAACTACTTAGGCGACCTCCTTGACATTTCTATGGCATCAATGTAAATTTTCTAATTAAAATTTCAACGATTTCTTCAATTAAATCAATCGAAATATTTTCTTTTTTTAGTCAACTTTAAATCAAACAAATATAACTAATACAACACAAAAATTTCCTCATATTACTCTCGCATCGAAAACTCAATCACCGTTAAGTGTTCAATTACGTCAATCAGCAATCATTCGTGAAAATGTACTCTCATCTATCAACGAACGTTGTGCAGCAAGTCCGCTATCAATTTCATCATCAAAACGATCAGTTAGTAGCGCACATTCCTGTCATCGTGTTCGTTCACAACTACGTTCAGCATTATCGACTGAGAATAATAACAATGCTGCAACTACACAAGAAGCATTAATTCGCGAAATATCAGCGAGACTACCACGTGCAAAAAGTACGAGTAACAGTCGTTTAACAATGCATATGCTGAAGACGAAAAATGAACGAACAAAACAAAAACAAAATAATGAATTAAAAACACATTTAGATGAACCACGAAAACAAATGTCATCGAATGATGCTATCTTCGGTGATACGATACCGAATTCATTGGATATTATGCATAAAATATGTGGACCTGGTACAGCATTCGAACGAAATTTACGTTCGGATTTTCAACGAAAATTGAAAATACTTCGAAGTTCATCATTGAAAACCAATGCTTATTCGTAGATAGTTATATTTCGCAATAAAAAAAAAACTATTGAAGTGTTCGCTTTTTTTTCCATTCGATTGTTACTCTTGTTTGAAACCACCATAGAAGTAATTGAATCAATGGTGACAAAAAATAAAGACTAATAATTGCCCATATACGTGTCGCATAGCCATTCGGAGCATTATTTCGATAACCAATCGTATATAACGTTTCATATGCAGATAAAACTGTGGATTGCATTGTAGCATACTGTTGATTTTGTTCGATTATATCGATTGTATATAATATTGAACCTGACAAAAGAAGTATCCAGAAAAGTCCTGTTATTGTTTGAATAAATGTTAGAACACATGAAAATAGAGCATATATACAATATTGAATGTCGATTAAACGACAGCCCATTTGTAATAAACGAAATGAACGACACAAATGAGTAAATATCCATAAGAAATAAACATGAGTCATTGGTTGTTGTATAGTAAAATAACATAGAATACCCAAACAAGAAATCATATCAACTAGACAATGAATGTGTTTGTTTCGTTCATTTCGATTCGATATAAAATTAAAGATTCCATCTAGACATGAATATACAAATAATATACTATCAACAACATACATCAGTATAATGAAGATTTGAAATCGTTGTTCTTCATATGAATTCTTATTTAAAATTAATATCTGTCGATACAAATCAATTGTTAACATACACGTGCTAATAAATAATCCTGTTAGAATCAAAAGATTTGACAGATTTTGCTTTGTGAAATATGATGCGTATTTTTGTGACGAAAGTACCGAGAAAAGATCTGAAGATTCATAATGATGAATTAAATTTAAAGGCGCACTGCATTGGCGCAGTCCATCGATTAACTCTTTTTGAGAAAGATGTTCTGGTCGAATAAAATAACCTGATTGAATATAGAGAAGATAGGCATTAAAAATATTTGGATCAATGTCGAAGTAAATTGAATGTTCCTGTTCCGATAGAGAAGGAAATACATTCGATTTCGATGAATATTCTACAAGTTGATTGTAGAGAGTTCGTGAGATTTCAAAGGTTTCTGTACGTACAATCACATGTATCGTACAAATTTGATTTTCACTAGCCATTAATATGATATAGGCGCCTTTCAAAAGTACGTATCTTATCGCTAAAAATAAGCAAGGTACAATCGAGATAGCGACATCAAGTTATTTTTCATTTTTTTCAATTTTTACAAAATGTCGAGCACAAATATTTGGTTATTCATATTTCTACTGATCGTTGACAAGAATTTCGGTGAATTCATTCATCCGGGATTATTGCATACAAATACTGATTTACAACGTATGAAAGATATGGTTGCTGCCAAAAAGCAACCATGGTATGAAGCATTTCAATCATTCTCTGCAGATTACCATTCACAACTTAATTATACTATTCGAGGTCCAAATTCAGTTGTTACTCGAGAAGCATATTTTCCTCGAATAAATAATGGTACTTATAATCTCGGACATGATTCTGTTGCTGCACTACAATTGGCATTGATGTATTCGATTACTGGTAATGAGTCATATGCAGCTCTATCAACGAAAATTCTCGAAGGATGGGCTAATACATTGACAATTATCAATGGTAAATTGAATGGAATATTTAAATTGAATTCATGTTTGAGGTTTTGTTTTCAGGCACAGATGCACAATTAGCTGCTTCTTTATCGGGCACACAATTGGTTAATGCAGCTGAAATCATACGTTATACTTATTCTGGATGGTCTCCTGAAAGTATTTCGAAATTTGAAAATATGATTTTGAATATTTTCTATCCACCTGCTAGTCAAACTACTCCGTCGCCTGAACAGAAATATCCATTGTAAGTATGAAACTGAAGTCGACGAACATCAATTTTTGATCACCGTAAATTCATAGTGAAGCAAATTGGGGTTCAGGAGGAGAAAAATCTATTATTGCATTTGGTATTTTTCTTAATAATCGAACGATGTATGAATATGGCAAAAGTCTTGTTAGTAATTCATCATGTGCAAATTTAACTGGTTCAATTAATCCACAAGGTCAATCATCTGAATCTGGTCGAGATCAAGGTCATACTCAACTCGGTTTGGGCAGTTATGCCGAAGCTTTTCAAATGGCCTGGAATCAAGGTGACGATCTATTTTCTCTTCTCGACAATAGATTATTAGTCGGCTTCGAATATACGGCACGATATAATCTCGGTTATACAGTTCCCTATGATAAAAATTTCTATCGTTGCGATGCTTGGCTTGTCAATGGACCGTGGCCAAATATTTCCACTATTTCACGTGGACAATGGCGTCCTATTTGGGAACTTCCCTATGCTCATTATGTTTCAATAAAAAATCTATCAATGCCATATACTCTTCAACAAGTAAATCATTATATTTGTTTTCAAAAAAAAAGTCGAAATGTTTCAATTGGAATAGATTAAACTCAATACTCCAGATCGAACTAATCCGCCGAATATATCCATGGCTGATAATGCAGCTTGGGAAACATTACGTTTTCGACGAGATTCGTTTTGAAATTGAAAATCATCTGTCTGAATGACTCATTATGAACATATTCATGTGAAAAACCATCTGACTTCGCTATGTTTTGTTTGTTTGTTTGTTTTTCGAACAAAGAAAGAAAATCGCGCGCGCGCCGTCGGAATATACGAGAAGATTTCTTTGTCTAGTTTATAAGACGATTAGAAGGCTCGTGTCTTTCTAATATTCAGTTGAAGAAGAATTTTTCGTTCAATTTTTCAATATTTATAAATCTAAAAAGTTTTTTGCAATTTTAATTATGAATAATCAATCAACTAGTATCGATCGAAGTATTCATTTTTTAATTCCATCACTTTCAGCAGGTATTATTATTAATTGAAAAGGTTGAGAGTTTTCTTTTTCGTTCTTATGATTTTCAGATGAACCATCACATATACTCAGTTTACCAGAAACATTTGCTATTCAACAAAGTCCACTCGAAGTAAAACATGAATGAATTTCTTTCATAGATTGATTTTTGCATGAAAATTTTCAAGATTCCATTACCATCAGGAAAATATATCCTTGCTCCAAGTCCAAGTGAATTATGTAGATTTTCGAATTGAATTCTTCGTTTGATAAACTTACGTATATCTTTAGTTCATTATTATGAATCTGTTCAACCACAAATGAACAATATAATCTCGTCATCGGAAGGCATTATCGATCATTTAACATCGGAGAATTTTATTCATATTGTCGAAAATCTCTCGGAATATTCCATACCTTGTCCAGTAAAAATAATAATTCAAAGAAAACTTGTCGATTTAACTGTTTCAAATTAGATTTTACAAAGTCATGTCGATAAATCTACTTCAATGATTTCAATTGATGATTTCGATGAAATCAATTCTAATCCACCAATAACTGATTATTATCTTCATCAAAGGTAATATTATTTTAGTTCGTTTGAATCTCTCTCTCTCTCATTTTCTCGAAAATCTAGTCCTTCATCCGATGATCCTAATCTCTATCTTCATAATGAACAATTAACATCGTATATCAATCCATCGAGTACAAGTTCATCGAATTGTGATATCGATTATTCTTGGCCATCGCTACCAATTACGATTCCATCGGATCATCATCCATCGACAAATTGGAAAAAATTTCGTTCGAATGACAAACAAAATAAAAAAGGACGAAACAGTCGTAAACGTACGAAATTTTCCAATGATGATTTAGAAATTTTAAATCTATTCTTCGACAAAAATCCAATGCCATCACGATCGGACATATCAATACTTTCCGAAAAACTCGCCTATCCACGTTATATCGTTCAAGTAAATAGAATTATTTACTTTTCGAATATGAAATTTATGTTCTAGGTTTGGTTTTATAATAAACGTCAATCACTTAAACGTGCTAATTCATCTCAAATATCCAAATAGATTATTTAGTTTTATGTCAAATTTCAGAAAAATTCAATGTTCTCATGCTTGTTTTTTGTTTTATTGCAATATAAATAAACTGATTAAATACTTTAAAAGAACAAAAGAGAGAAAGACATAAATCTAAACAGTAAGGAGAATTTTCTTGGTATTAAAAGGTTGTTGAGCTTGTTCGATAGCTGTTTTATAATCATCTAATAAATATACTTGACATTGTGGTGCTTTTAAATGATCGTGTCGAATAAAACCAATTAGTTCATGAAGCATTTTAGCAAATTCAGATCCATTTAGATTTTCAGCTTTCCAACGTGTCATCCAAAAACCTCGACATGTGAGATCACGAAAGATGAATTCTCCCGTTGGAATCGTGACTGGCTGTTTGCTCATACCACCGTACGTGACTAAAGTACCGGCTTTGTCGAGAACACGAAGGAGATCAGTTGTTGCTTTACCACCAACACAATTGAGACCGAGTTTAGGTCGAGGAATTGTCGACCAAAGAGTTTTTCGAAGTTTTTCTGTTCGTAAATCTTCTTCAATATAAACATGTTCAGCACCGAGTGATTTCAAATAGTCAACTAATTCAGTCATTCCTTGTTCACGATTTCGAACAATACTAACAACATTTATGTTCCACAGTTTTCCTAATTGAATAACCGCTTGTCCCACAGCTGAATTGCCGGCGTTTTGTATGACTGTATCTCCTTTTTCTAATGGAACAAAATCTTTTAATAAACGATATGCCGTACACGGATTTACAGATAAAGTTGCAGCTGATTCCATAGGAATATCTGATGGAATTTTGATTAAATCATTAATTGAGACGATTCCATGAGAACGCCATTTACCCCAATCGAGAGCTTTCGGAATGACCCAATCGCCTGGTCGAACTTGTTCATCGGATGCACGATGATCGAGAACTTTGAAAACACCTTCATTACCAAACGTAGCTGGTAGTGATGCTGGTAACATAGCATATTTGCCTTCGACCATGTTTATATCCGCTGGATTGACCGGTGCAGCGAGTAATTCGATGAGAACATCGTTTGGTTTCAATTGAGTTGCATCGACTGTTGTCGTATGATTCAGTTTGAGTACATCTAAGGGCACACCGTATTGATCGGCTTGTAGTTCTTTGACAGCATACGATGATGCTAAACGATTCGAAAATAAACTTGGAAAACGTTTGAATAGACTGATTGAAGATCTCATTTTTGAAAATGTATTTTGATGAAGTAATGCGAGTTTTTCTTTCGTTTCGATATCAATCGATACAAGAGATGAACCATTCAGAAACAAATGATGTCACTATGATCGTAACCAATCAGATTGAAAGATGAAAGACACTCTCTTCTTTGTTTGTTTTCACTTGGCTTTATAAGAGTTCATTTCATTTTAATCTTAGTTTGAGAAAATTTTCATTCAAATGCCAACAATGAAAGGAGATGCAATGCGTGGTTTGGCTGTTTTCATTTCGGATATTCGAAATTGTATGAATTGGATTTTTCGATATATATCAATGTGATCGTATTCATTTTTAGGTAAAAGTCGTGAAGCTGAATTACGACGTATTAATAAAGAATTAACGAATATTCGACAACGATTTCGATGTGAGCGAGAGAGAGAAAAAGAGAGAAAATCCTAATTTGAATTTTCTTTTTTAGCTGATAAAACACTGGATGGTTATCAAAAGAAGAAATATGTTTGTAAATTATTATTCATATTTCTTCTTGGTCATGATATTGATTTCGGTTATATGGAAGCAGTTAATCTCTTAAGTTCAAATAAATATACCGAAAAGCAAATTGTTCGTTTTCGATTTTCAAAGAAAATCTTTGTTTATTTTCATTTGTTTAACTTTGATAATTAGGGTTACTTATTTATATCCGTAATAATGAATTCAAGTTCGGAAATGCAACAACTCATCATTCAAAACATTCGAAATGATTTACAAAGTCGAAATCCAATCTTTATTAATTTAGCTTTGCAATGTGTTGCAAATATCGGCGAAAAAGAAATGGCTGTCGCATTCACAAATGAAATTCCACGTTTACTTATCTCTGGGTAAGAAGAGATTATTGTCTTCGTTTTTGTTTTTCCAATTGAAATGGTTTTAATACCAGAGATACACTGGATTCAGTCAAACAATCAGCAGCACTTTGCTTGCTAAGACTTCATCGAACAAGTCCCGATTCTTTACAATTAAACACCGAATGGACAGCACGAATTATTCATCTTTTAAATGATCAACATTTAGTAAACACCGTTTCTTGAATTGAAAATCAATTTCTTTTTTCAATTTTTGCAATATACAGGGTGTAGCAACAGCAGCTGTTAGTCTCATCGATGCTTTAGTTAAACGAAATCCTGATGAATACAAAGGCTGTGTGAATCTTGCTGTTTCACGATTGAGTCGAATTGTGACATCATCGTACACAGATTTTCAAGATTATACATATTATTTCGTTCCAGCACCATGGTTGTGCGTGAAATTATTACGTTTATTACAAAACTATCCGCCACCGGATGATCCGTCGATTCGAAGTCGTTTGAACGAATGTCTCGATACGATACTTAACAAAGCTCAAGAACCATTGAAATCAAAAAAAGTTCAACATTCAAATGCACGAAATGCGGTTCTATTCGAAGCAATTAATTTAATTATTCATATGGATTGTGAATCGAGTTTGTTAGTTCGAGCATGCAATCAATTAGGACAATTTCTACAAAATCGTGAAACAAATCTTCGTTATTTGGCTTTGGAAAGCATGTGTCTATTGGCAACATCGGAATTTTCTCATGAAGCAGTTAAAAAACATCAAGAAACAGTTATCAATGCATTGAAAAGTGAACGTGATGTTAGTGTTCGTCAGCGAGCTGTCGATTTGTTGTATGCTATGTGCGATCGATCGAATGCTCAAGATATTGTTCAAGAAATGTTAACATATCTCGAAACAGCTGATTACACGATTCGAGAAGAAATGGTTTTAAAAATCGCCATTCTCAGTGAGAAATACGCTGTTGATTATAAATGGTATTTGGATATTATGTTGAAATTAATTCGACTTGCTGGAGATTTTGTTTCTGAAGAAGTAAATCGATTGATTGATTTGAAAATTAGAAAGGCAAAGATGTATTTCATTGGTAGGTTTGGTATCGAGTTATACAAGTTGTTGTCAATCGAGCAGATGTACAAAGTTATGCAGCAAAAATCGCTTTCGAAGCATTACAAGCTCCTGCTTGCCATGAAAATATGGTTAAAGTAGCTGGTTATATTCTTGGCGAATATGGAAATTTAATTGCTCTCGATCCACGATCAACGTAGGATAACCGAAAAAAAAAGAAACAAGTCCTTTTTTGATTGACTTCAATTGATTGTAGACCGATGATACAATTCGATTTACTTCATTCGAAATATCATTTATGTTCGACAGGAACACGTTGTTTAGTTCTATCGACATATATGAAATTTATCAATCTTTTCCCGGAAATCAAATCTCATATTCAAAATGTAAAATTCGACTTTTGTTCAAAAAATTAAGAAGAAGAATTGAATGTTCTCTTTTTCTCGTCAATAGATTCTTCGCCATGATTCGAACTATCGAAGTTCTGATGTTGAAATTCAACAACGTTCACTTGAATATCTCAGATTGAGTGAAGTTTGCACACCAACTGTTCTCGCAACTGTACTGGAAATCATGCCGCCCTATCCAGAAAAACAATCGCCATTACTCGTTCGATTGAAACAGAAAAAACCTTTAATGGAATCTGAAAATCTTCCTCAACCATCATCATCAACAACAACAAACAACGGTGATACACCGAAATTAACTGATACAGTTGTACGTCAAATTTTACTTTCATCCCGAAGAATTTTCTGTTCTTTCTTTTTCGTAGATTCATTTAAATCAACAAAACCAACAGCAGAACGGTCTTCTTGTTTCTCTCGATGCTCCCGAAACGAATGGCCATCATGAGAATGGCCATGGCCTAACGAAAAAATTTCTTTTTAAAAACAGCGATATTATCTATGAAAATGATCTCATTCAAATCGGTGTCAAAAGTGAAGCACAGAAAACATCGATCAATGTTGAATTGTACTATGGAAATAAAACGAATTTCACTTTTACAAATTTTTCAACGAATATCCACTCGTCCGGCCCATTAGAATCAGGTGAAATGTTGTTTTTCTTTGAGTGATTTTTTCTAATTCGTTCCTTGTTTAGAAATAAGAATTAATATGGAACCAGTGAAATCTACAGTCGACGCTCGAGCACAAGTCAAACAAAGCGGAACTATTGATTGTATAAAAGAATTTCTCGATTCACCGCAATTAACAATCGTTTTTTCGTAAGAAAAAAAACCTCTTTTGTTTTTCTTTTGTTGTCAATTTTGAATGTCACTCAATGATTTAGATATAATAATAATCCTCAACGAGTTGATCTTCAATTTCCATTGTATTTGAATAAATATCTTGAAAAAGCTGAAATGGATTCGAATAATTTCTTTCTTCGTTGGAGAAATCTCGATAAACCCAGTCAAGAATGTCAAAAAATTTTTCCAGCCAAATTTTCAATGAATTTCGAAGAATGCCGTCAGAAATTGGACGGTTTCGGTTGGAGTACATTAATGGGTATTGATGTTAATCAAGAGAATTTCTGTGGTGCAGCAATTCTTCATACAATTTCACAACAAATCGGCTGTCTCTATCGACTCGAACCGAATAAACAAGCGAATGTAAATGAAAATCTTTGTTTCTTTTTTCGGATTTTCATTTTTGTATTTCAGATGTATCGATTAACGATTCGTGCAAGTAAAGACGGTGTTGCTAATCGATTAGTCGAACTACTCGAAGATCAATTTTAATTATTTTGTCTCATTTAAAAAATCAAATTTCGTGCAATACGATATGTTTATATTATATTAGAAAAGAAAGACTTTACTTTTTATCATCGGTGATTTCTTTTCTGTTTGTTCGAACGATCTTTGTCTTCTTTTTTTTTATTCTCCTATTAAATCTCTTCAAAGAAATTTTTATTTTTTCTTTTCTATCACGATTAGATGTGAGTTATTCATTAGTATTTTTGTTTCTTTTGACTTCAGATTTTGTGATTGATAATATGTCGTCAGATAGTAAGTTTCGATGAATGTTCAAAGTAAATTATGATTCCATTCGATTAGGATCTCGACGAGAGATTAAAGCAAGAGGTTGCGATGCAACACGGATGAATGCATTGGAACAATTGAAAAAAGCGAGACAAGGTGGTCAAAGTGCAGTTATTGAAGAAGTAAACAAACAAACAGCAGATCAAGTTGAAGATGAAGTCGAAGGAGAGGAAGAGGAAGAAGACGATTACGAAAGTGATATGGATGATTATGAAGAGATTCGATCATCGACAAAACGAAAATCGAATAATACACATAGGAAAGATACTAAACGTTTGAAGAAAAAAGCTCGTCATTCATCGTCAGATGAAGGTGAACGTGAAGCGAAAGCATCGGAACCGAAACGACGTGGACAAGTGTTTGCTAAACAAGATGAAGAAACGAAAGGAATGCAAGATATTAAATCAATGTTTGCAGTTAATAAAACACGAAATATTCAAAAACAAGAACAAGTTAATTTGTCGATGTTTCATTTCGAAAATTTTTCGTTTTTTTTTTCTAAATCTAGAATCAAAAAGATGAATCCGATAAATTGCTTTCTGATATTATGTTCGAGCTGCAAAAACCCAAACAAAAACCAGTAACAACAACAACAACAACAACAGCAAAACCAATCGAAACACCAGCTCCTCAAATATCCAAACCCGTTGAAATTCCTCCGCCGGATTTGCCAAAACCATCTGAACCAGCAAAACCACAACAAAAAGAATTAGATTGGGGTGATGATGATAGCATGAGTTTTGATGCTGTTTCGAAACTTATGAATGATGTTCCACAACAAGAAAAACCAGTTTCACCTACACAAGTTGTCAAATCATCGATTCAATTCGATACTCAAGAACTTGAATTTGTCACCGATGAGCAACTACTTGCAACTGCTCGAACATTTCATACATCGCCTTCGAAAGAAACATCGAATTCGAATACAACTAATAAAGATGAACATTTAAGCTTCTTTTGGTTCGATGCATATGAAGATTCAGTTGCTCAACCTGGTAAACTCTTCCTATTCGGTAAAACACCATTGATTGGCAATGATAAATCATCGAATAAAACATTCGTCAGCATTTGTTTGATCATTGATAATATTCCCAAACAAGTTTTTTTCATTCCAAGACCAAATAGTACGGCATCGGATGTTGAAGATGAACTGTTTCTTATTGCTAAACGATTTAAAATTACTAATTACACATCAAAAATTGTCAAGAAAAAACGTTTCGATCCAGAATTAGTTTCAACTGATCTATTAAATGAAATCGATGTTGTCGAAATGAAATATCCAGCTCGTTGTGCGACTCTACCAAATGATTTACAAGGCGAATCATTTCAAACTATCTATGGAAATAATCAATTGACACTTGAATACGTTTTAATTGACATGAAATTGAAAGGTCCATGCTGGTTGAATATTAAAAATTGTGCACCTGTTAAAACTCGACGAAGTTGGTGCAAACTTGAATATGATGTCGATTATTATCAAGGAACTGATCGACAAATAACAAATATTGAAATCAGTACTGCTAATACACCACCACCGCCATTAGTTGCTGTCACATTATCATTAGTTACATTACCAAATACGCGAACACATGAAACAGAAGTTATTTGTGTTGCTGGTCTTGTACATCAACAATTTCCTATTGATAGTGCCGCACCAAAACGACCGTATCAAAATTATTTCTTTGCATTGACTAAGCCAAGTGATTGTATTCTTCCGTCTGGTCTTGCTAAAGTTGCTGAATCTCTAAAGATCAACATCGAAACTGTGCCTGGTGAACGTGCATTGCTTATGTATTTGATTTCAAAATTTCAATTACTCGATCCCGATGTTATTATCGGTCATGATATGCGCATGTTTGGTTTGGAATTATTCTTATCACGTTGTCAAAAATTAAAAGTCGGTCTAACAGCATCGAAAATCGGCCGTCTCCATCGAACGCACGATGGCAAAACAAAAGTATCAGCAATCAAAAATCCGACATGTGGTCGTCTTCTATGCGATATTTCGATATCAGCTCGAGAATTGCTCACTAAATGTAAATCCTACGATCTCGAAGAATTATGTAAAGTTGTGCTCAATGCTGATCAACAGCAGCTCTACAAAGAATTTTCAATTGATCAAACACGCGAAGCATTTAACTCGGCAAATTCAGTGGTCGATCTTGTTCAAGCTACTTTAAATAATACTTCATTGATCTTAAACATATTCTGTCAATTAATGGCCTTGCCATTAGCTTATCAATTGACATGTATCGCTGGAAATTTACTAAGTCGAACATTAATGGGTGGCCGATCGGAACGAAACGATCATTTATTATTGCATGCTTTTACTGAACGAGATTATATTGTTCCTGAACGAACAATTGTTTCCAATCATCGAACAGCTATCAAACACACACAAGATAATCCTAATGAATCCGACGAAGAAGCTGCTGCTGGTGCTGGTGCTGCTGATGATGACAATAAAAAAACTAAAACGACCTCGTATACAGGTGGTCTTGTCTTAGCACCGAAGAAAGGCTTCTATGATCATTTTATTCTCCTATTGGATTTCAACAGTTTATATCCATCGATTATTCAAGAATTTAATGTTTGCTTTACAACTTACATGAAAAAACCGAATCAAACACGTTCCGAACAAGATCACGAAGATATCGATGATATAACTCAAATCGATGAGAATAGCAAAGGAATTGTACCATTCGAAATCTATAAACTTGTTGAACGACGTCGTGAAGTGAAAAAATTAATCAAAGAAAAACGAAATCTCTCCGATGAACAACTTGTTCAATATGATATCCGACAAAAAGCGTACAAATTAACAGCAAATAGTTTATACGGTTGTTTGGGCTTTAAATATTCGAGATTTTATTGTAAACAACTTGCAGCTTTCATTACGAGCAAAGGTCGAGAATTGCTTACACAAGCAAAAAATATTGTCGAACGAATGAACTATGACGTTATCTATGGTGACACGGATAGTATTATGATTAACACGAATTCACTTGATTATGATCAAGTCATGGCTATTGGTGCTAAAATTCGAAATGAAATCAATCGACAATATAAACACATCGAAATCGGTATCGATGGTGTATTTAAATGCATGTTATTATTAAAAAAGAAGAAATACGCAGCTTTAATCGTTGAAAAATCACCAACCGAAGGATTCGTCTGTAAAACTGAATTGAAAGGTTTAGATATCGTTCGACGTGATTGGTGTCAATTAGCACGAACGATCGGGGAATATGTTGTCAAAGTCATACTCTCAGGTCAATCGAGAGATGATGTTTTAGATACGATACATAATCGATTGAGAGACTTAGGCGAAGAAATGCGTAATGAACAAATTGCTTTGCTCGAATACGAAATCAATCGACAATTATCCAAAGATCCAAGTGATTATTCCGATGCTAAGAGTTTGCCTCATGTACAAATTGCTATTCGATTTAATAAGAATTCAACGGGTAGAAAAATGAAACGTGGTGATACGATCGCTTATATTGTTTGCGAAGATGGCACACAAAATTCTGCTATGCAACGTGGTTATCTTGCTGAAGAAATCACAGCTCCATCATCGACATTGAAAGTTGATATTAATTATTATCTTCATCAACAAATTCTTCCTGTTGTTTCGCGTTTATTGGAACCATTCGATGGTACCGATCAAGCTTATCTTGCGCAATGTCTCGGTTTGGATTCATCGAAATATAAACATCGACAACAGAAAACCTACGCAAGTAAAGATAGTGACAATCACGATGAACATGATAATGACGATGAAATCGATGGTGTTGACTTTCAACAATGTGATCCATTCGTATTTCCTTGTGTTCAATGTGAAACACTGAACTTTTGGAATGCACCATTTACTTTCAATGATAAAACATGTTCATCACCATTTCTTCGTTGTACAAATGCGAATTGTACGAGTCAACCAATGGATCATGTTATCTATCTACGAAATCGTTTGACTTTAATGATGAATAAAACTATTCGACGTTATTATCAAGTAGAAATACAAACGATGATCTAGTATTCAAATGACATTTTTTTTTCGATTGTAGAATTGGCTTCGATGTGATGATGATACATGTTGTGCATTTCGAACTCGACAAACACCATTGAGTGTTCTCAATAAAAATCATCGTTGTACATCATGTCAAAAAGCAGAATTAATTACTGAAGTAAAAGTGTTTTCTTTTCTTGATTTATTTAAATTGCATTTTTGTTTTTAGTTTGATGATCGTCAATTAAATTTACAACTTCGATTTCTCAAACAATTGTTTAATATTGACGCGTATAAACAATCAATGAATCGAACAAAATTAGGTTTAAAAATAATTTTTTGAGTCTTTTTAATGATTGTATCGTTCGATTTTTAGAACAAATTGAAACCTATTGCAAAAGTTTATCACCCGATGTCATTCGTTCAATGACGAAGACAATGAATGAATTGCAAACGCATGTCGATCGGATTGTACAAAAAAGTGCTTATGCTGAAGTTTGTGTTAGTTCGTTATTTGCTCAATTTTACTTCAATAATTAAAACAATACATCTATTTTTTTTCTTTTTTGTTGAAATCAAACTGATTAAAAAAAAAGATTATTTTTGTTATTGTCAGATGAATATGTATTTTTTTCTTTGTGAAATAAAAAAGGAACTATTTTGAAGAAATTTGTTAATCTCAATGATCATCAGAGAACGACATCTCTCCTATTCCCCCGAACACATTGGTTTTCGTGTAGAAAGCTATATAAAAGCATACTGCAAATAAAAAAACGCGGACAAGTCGCTGAAATGTCGAAATCTTTCGAATCAACACCAGAAAATTTACAGTTAGCTACTGTCGTTGAAGCATTAAGAGCGCGCTATGTCTCCGGTAGAACCGATCCAATAACATTGAAAGAATTAATTGAAGAATGTAATCTGTCAATTGGGCTTTGTCCTCGAACACTTCAATCCAATCAACGAATTCATTCAGTAGAAATCGATGGAATAATCAAATTTGCGTATAAACCTCCACTTGACTTGCAAGTTCCACGAAAACAGCATCTTCTTAATCTATTAAAATCTCGATACGAAAACTGCGAAAAGATGATTACGATGGATGAAGTACAAGAATCATTACCTCCAACGACAGCTCATAAATTCGTTACTAGTTACGTCGAAAGTGGTAACGTAGTTAAAGTTACGAATGCTGACAAACAAGAAGTTCTATTTTTTACCGATCCGGATAATAAACTCAATGTAAATGGAGAATTTGTTCGAGTATGGAGAGAAATATCATTCGAACGCTTAGATGACAAAGAAATCTGTGATTACATTGACGTTAATGGTCATTACAGTTTGAAAAAGCCCACGTCAACAAATACCCAAACATCGAAAAAAAAACCCAAAACTACTCGTCGTCATACGAACACAACGATGCATAACGAGCACGTTGCTGATCAATTTATGGATTATTCGAATCATTCATCGAATACATGATATTTTTGGACACTTTTTATTTCTTAAAAATAAAATATATTACTATAAAATTCTTGATTACGCATAATTAAATAGAAAATAAATTTTATTTAGATTTCTTTTTAACTGCATTACTAGTTGGAAGTGCAATGATTTTCATTTCATTGATCATAGCATTATTCAAAGTGGATGCTATTGTATTATGTTGCCCTTTATTTGACTCTGATATTGAAATATTTTTTAACATAAGTGTCCACAAATCATCACAAAATCGATAAACATCCAAGTCCGCCTTAAATTCAATACTTCTACCAACATGTTTATTGAGTGCGGCATTAATCGATCGATCGAATTCAGCTACAATTATATCTGCTACCTCTGTAGTTAACAACCCTTGTGAAGTCATTTCCTCAAGAGTTTCTTCTAAAGCTTTAAATAATGTTGTTTTACGATAGTGTACGTGATTGGGCATTTTCAAATAAACTTCGTGCGACTAAACAACGAGAAAAGATAGACTTGCTTGTTTAACTATTGAAAAATGTTGCTCTGGCAAGTCAGTATTGCTACCGACTCGCACGTTTTCGTCATCGCAACGTGTTTTTGATCGAAGGCGATCTTTACCTCTTGGTAAGTTGTAATAAGC
>Ga0209930_1002378_pt1 | contig 22678 bp, 18 predicted proteins | sample ThiBiot_500_biof_2_FD_183948 | JGI IMG/M metagenome (GOLD analysis project Ga0209930, IMG submission 183948) | Wastewater bioreactor microbial communities from Cape Town, South Africa - Thiocy_cont_500_biof (SPAdes) | ecosystem: Engineered > Bioreactor > Thiocyanate-remediating >... | reverse complement strand
ATCAGAATAGACGCAAAAACGTTTTTCTCAGGCGGAAAAATGGTTAGTCTGGGGGCGACTGCCGGGCGAACAGAACGGGATTCAGGCCCAGCCATTTCCGCAGCCTCCACACCAGCCCATTCACGGCGTAGGAGTGACCATTTACGACGGGAAATCGGTAAAGCAGCCCCATTTGTCAGATGCAACATGGCACTGGCGTTGCCAAGCTCGATTCGTTCCATAAATCGCTGATTTACCACATAATGCCGATGCGTACGCGTAAACCAGGTTGAAGGCAACTTGGCTTCAACCCGTTTAAGCGTGTATGGGACTAATATGGGCGGATCGCTCCTCCAATGAAGCCATGTATAATTGGCCTCACCCCGCAAATACATTAAGTCGGCAACAGCTCGCCATTTTGCACCGCTATCGCTCGAATAAACCCGTAAGGGTGGCCAGGAAAGTAATTCAGCAGGATTACTGGCTGGTTGATGAATGTAGACAATCATTCGATAGGCAAACCGGTTGAGTAAATCATTTCAGTTCTCAACAAATCTGGTTGAGCTTCCATCGTAAAATCTAAGTTTCTGACTGGAAATTTCCTGGAATTATGCTATCAGCTCCCCATGCCATTACTTAGTTATTTTTACTTACCGAATCACGGTTACAAGAATTACGCCAAAGCCCAATACGGTAATTATTTTTTACGACAACTGTTTTTCCTTCGCTATTAAAGCATCTTAAGATCAGCATTTTGAGCGCTTAAATCACCTCAATAACTAAGCTCCGCCACAAAGAAGGCTGATGGTTAAAACCAATGTTTGTTCAGGAAAAGGCACTTGTGCAATTACTAAGCCAAACTTCACAACTACCCGCTAAACAGAGGAGTCTTTAACGATAAGCGATTGCCTTAAAACCTGTACACTTACTTGTTTAACGAAAAAATAACATTTATTCTACATATTATCATTTTTCCTGTAACCAAATTTTAACTTTCCCTTACAATCCTCGTAAGCAACCAAAAGGATCCTCATCAAGTAAACCTATCAATTATGAAAAACTATAGCCTAACAAGCAATGTATTGCTCACCATTCTGTACCTGGTAACAGATTCTCCTCTTTTTGCCGCCATCCCCCACTTACTGGACCCATCGGCGGCAGTCTTCCGAACAGCCTGGTATTTACCTTCTACCATAAAAGTTGTCGGTAGCAATAACTAAAATCTGGGAAACTGGGATTAGCTCAATAGTTATGATGCCTCAAACACGCTGGTCGATCGCCTTACTTTCCCGATTAGTGCCCTGGCGATCAATAAAGGGTAAATTGTTACCACCAATGCGACGGCGTTGCTGGGTTTTAGTGTTACCTGTACTACTGCTAATTCAGGGGGGGCCAACATTACGGTCAATGTGAGTAATGATGCTACGCAAACCTACGATGGGAACTCAGCCAATAATGTATACGCCCGAATTATTAGTGGATTATAAATCGGAGAGCGACGTATTGATCAGGCTCACTACTTCGTCGAAATCAGACGGGCGAGCTACATAATCCAGCCGATCGACATCCAGTACCAGTAGAGGTCCTAACTGATAGCCTGAAGCAAACTCTTCGTAGAGTTGATTCAGGCTATCAAGGTATTCATCGCTTATGGCCTGTTCGAAATCCCGCCCTCGCTTTCGAATGCGCTGGCGAAGTCGGGGCAGACTGGCTCGAAGGTAAATCATCAGATCGGGCGGCCGAACCAGACTCGTCATGTTTTCAAACACCTGTCGGTATGTCAGGTAATCGCGCTCGGTCATATCGCCACGCTGGTACAGATTACGGGCAAAAATAGCGGCATCCTCATAAATGGTCCGATCCTGAATCATTACCCCTGGCCGACCGGATATAGCTTCTATAGCCTGTTGACGATCCAGAATGCGTTTCATTTGCGCAAAGCGGCTATTCAGAAAAAAGATTTGCAGATTAAATGACCAGCGCGGCATATCCGCGTAGAAATCAGCCAGGTACGGATTCCCCTCGACTGCTTCATACAAAACTTCCCAGCCAAATTGAGTAGCCAGCATTTCGGCCAGCGTAGTTTTCCCCGCACCGATATTTCCAGTAATGGCGATATGCATACGCAAACAGATACCTTTATTCCTTCTATAACGAACTTTCGTGTTTTGAGTTTAATTTTGTATTTGAAAAGAGCCTTAATCAGGAGTCTGATTTGCCGTTGCGAATCCGCTCTTTCACTGGTGCGCCAGCCCGGTAATTCACTCTTTCACTTTTTGCCTATGAAACCGTATCGAGTGCTTTTGTATTACATCTATTCGCCCATTGAGAATCCGGAGCAATATCGGGAGGAACATCATATGCTGTGCCTCAACCTTAACTTGCTGGGGCGGATTATTGTCGCCCCCGAAGGTCTCAATGGAACCGTATCGGGCCTGACCGCCGATTGCGAAGCCTATATGGATACACTTCGCAACGATCCTCGTTTTGCTGGTATTGAATTCAAAGTCGATGAAGCCGACGGCCATACGTTCCAGAAGTTACACGTTCGGGTAAAACCCGAAATTGTTCACTCCGACCTCCCTGTCGATCCGCTCCGGCAAACGGGTATTTACGTTGAGCCCGACGAGTTTCTGAACCTGAAAAATGACCCGGATGTGGTGCTGGTCGATATGCGGTCCAATTATGAGCACTCGGTAGGCAAGTTCAAAGGAGCCATTACGTTCGACATGGAAAACCTGCGTGAGCTGCCTGAACACATAGCAGAAATCGAGCACCTGAAAGGCTCCGGCAAAAAGATTGTCACCTACTGTACGGGCGGCATTAAATGCGAAAAAGCGTCGGCTTATCTGCTTGCACAGGGATTCGACAATGTGTACCAGCTTCACGGCGGCATCATCAAATACGGTATGGAAGCGGGTGGTGAAGATTTTGACGGCGAATGCTATGTGTTCGACAATCGGGTTACGGTGCCCGTTAACCAGGTCAATCCGGCCGTTATATCGACCTGTCATCGCTGTGGCACGCCTACCAGCCGGATGGTCAACTGCGCGAGCCCTGCCTGCAACAATCATTTTACCCTCTGCGAATCCTGCGGCCTCGAGCACCAGGGGACCTGTTCTGACGCATGCAAGAACGATCCGCAACTCCGTGAATACGACGGTACGGGGTACTATGGAAAAACAACCGACAGTTACTCCCCTCTGCAAGGTTTCAAAAGCCGGAAAGGACAAACGCTGGCGGTTAATTTATAACTTGATTGAATGCTAAAGCGGTTGATTGACGCGTTGGAATCGCCTGCGTCAATCAACCGCTTTAGCATTCAATCGGTCAGCTTCCCCTTCAGATTATCCAGATAGCTCTGTCCCGATCCGGTATTCAGAAGCAGTACCCGTTCGTTGGGTTGAATCCAGCCTTGTTCCAGCAGTTTTTTGGTAGCTGCCCATACAGCCCCGCCTTCTGGCGCGCCAAAAATTCCTTCATACCGGGCAAGTTCGCGTACACCTTTCACCATCTCCTCGTCCGAAACGGCAATGGCGGTTCCACCCGATTCAAGCAACACACTCAGAATAAGTGGTTCGCCGATTGGGCGCGGAACCGCTAGTCCGTTGGCCAGAGTAGGTCGCCCGACATATTGCTTGCTATTCAGTTGTTTGCCCTGCCAGGTGGTCACAATGGGACAACACGATTCAGCCTGTACGGCTACCATGCGCGGCAGGGTTACCTCCTGCGGAAGCCACCCCAACGATTGCATCTCATCGAACGCTTTCCAGATGCCGATCAGGCCGGTTCCTCCTCCAGTCGGGTAAACAATCACGTCGGGTAGCTGCCAGGCCAACTGCTCAGCGATTTCAAAGCCCATAGTTTTCTTACCCTCCAGCCGATAAGGTTCCTTTAAGGTCGATACGTCGAAATACGCGCCAGACTGATTGATTTCCTGCACATTGGCCGCACAGTCGTTGATCAACCCATCTACTTCAATAAGGCGAGCATTATAGGCCCGGCAAGCTTCCTTAAAGGCATCAGGCGTGTGACGGGGCATCACGACTACGGCTTCCATACCAGCCCGTGCACAATAAGCGGCCATTGCCACCCCCGCGTTACCAGCCGTTGGAATAATACAGGCCTGTTCACCGTTTTCTTTCGCTTTCGAAATTGCCATACTTAACCCGCGCGCTTTGAACGAGCCCGTCGGATTTAGTCCTTCGTCTTTCAGGAGGAGGTGTTGCAGATTATTTTGGCTAGCCAGTCGATTCAGGGTCAGAATCGGTGTAAACCCTTCACCCAGGCTCACCCGATTCTCGGGCTGAATACCAGGTAGCAGCTCTTCATAACGCCAGAGCGATTTAGGCCGGGAGGCCAAATCACCGGGCAATACACTACCTACATCCAGTACATAGTCACAAAGCAAAGGAGCCTGACAGCATCGAGACACCGTCTGCCGACTAAACGGGTCGTAGGTTTTCCCACATTGCGAACAGTGTAAATCGCCTAATAGTGATGATGTAATAGCTACGTTCATGGTTGTATTTTTTCCGAAAAATCCCGGTTAACCAGCCACGAAGCAAATACCGTTTTGAGATGAGTTATTCCCGTTTGGAATAATAGCGGAGGGCAAATTGAATAAATCCGCTGACAAGTCGATTGTTTTCGGTGCCTTTCCGCTGAATGAAATAGAAGGTCCGCTGGAGTGTCAAATCCTGAATAGGTACTTCGACCAGTTCGCCCGCTACCAGTTCTTTCAGAATGGCCCGCTTTGGTAAAAACGCCAGACAGGTATCGGCCAGGACAAAGTTTTTCAGGGCTTCGGTTCCCCCCAATCGAATCAGGATTCGTAATGAAGCGGTGGCAAGGCCCTGCTTATTCAGTGCATCTTCAACAACGGCGAGGGTGCCTGATCCATTTTCGCGCAAGGCCAACGGAATAGTCGGTAAATCGGCCACGGTAAGGGTTCTGTTTCGCAACGGGCTCCGGGCCGAGCATACCGCCAGTACATCGTCGGTCATAAAGGGTGTGTACGTCAGCGTATTAATTCGGGTCATGACCTCTACAATGCCGACATCAATGTCGTGAGCCAGCAACGCATTCTGAATATTGTTCGAGTTGCGGTTCAAAACGTTGATCTGGATATTGGTATACCGCTTCAGATAGGCCGACAGCACGGGCGGCAGCACATAAAGGCTGATGGTGGTACTGGAGCCGACGGCCAGCTTGGTGGGCGGTAAAAAATGCTCGTTGATCTGCTGAAGCTCCTGGTGTAGTTCTTCTTGCAACTGCCCGGCTTCCAGGAGCTTGGCGTAGAGTGTTTGCCCGGCTGGGGTCAAGCTGATGCTGGTACCATGCCGCTCAAACAACCCTGTTTTGTAAAAATACTCCAGCGATTTAATGTGTTTGCTGATGGCCGACTGGCTCAAAAACAACGTCTGGCTGGCTTTGGTAAAGCTCAGCAGACGAGCCACTTCCATAAAAATTTTGTGCCTTGACGAAAGCATAAATCCAGTGATGAAAAATCGGATACTAATTTCGAGTTATTCGCTGTATTCGGAACGATACATGATTATTTAACGCGTCATTGACTGGTTTTTCGGCCCAAAGGTTGGGCTGATTTCCGTAGTATTGCATTTCAATCGTCAATAGTCGCCAGTCTGTAGCCTCAGCCGATAAGGCCTGGCGATGCATAAACCTATTGACTATGCCGTTTTATGTCTGAACAAAAACCACTGATATTAGTAACAAATGACGATGGGATCACTTCTCACGGCATTCGCACCTTGGTCGATTTAATGAAACAACTTGGCTCGGTGGTTGTGGTAGCCCCCAACAGCCCCCAATCGGGTATGGGGCACGCCATTACCATTGCCAATCCAATCCGGCTGTATCCGTCCGATATTTTTGGCGACGTACCTGCCTATGAATGTTCGGGCACTCCTGCCGATTGTGTGAAACTAGCCAAGCATCATGTGCTGAAAGATCGTTCGCCCGATCTGGTGGTCAGTGGGATCAATCACGGCAGCAATTCGTCGATCAGCATTTTGTATTCGGGAACGATGTCCGCAGCCATCGAAGCGGCCATTGAGGGGATACCCGCTATTGGTTTTTCGTTAAGCGATTTTACGCGGCAACCCGATTTTTCGCATACGCATGAGCACATCCTGACCATTGCCCGCAACGTGCTCCAGCAGGGTGTTCAGCGTGGTACGGCGTTGAATGTCAACTTCCCGGCCCGTGGACCTGAGCCGTTGAAAGGCATCCGTATCTGCCGACAGGCCAACGCTAAATGGCAGGAAGTATTCGACGAACGACGCGATCCACACGGACGTCGGTATTTCTGGCTGGCTGGCGACTTTGTCAACTTCGACACCCATGCTGAAGACACCGACGAATACGCGCTCGCCAACAATTATACGTCTGTTGTTCCCTGTCATTACGACCTGACAGCCTACAGCATGATGGACGAATTGAAGAACTGGAAACTCTGAGGATATATGATGTATGATGTAGAATGTATTTATTTCTATATCATACATTCTACATCATACATCAACAAACTATGGCTCTCTTAGGAAGTTTGCTTAAAAGTGGTATTCGGCTCACCAATGCCGTTCGACTACGAAAAACGAATCCGTTCAGTCAACAACGAAAAGCCTTTCGAAAACTCATTCAGAAAGCACAATTTACGCAATTTGGCACGACCTTTCATTTCGACGAATTGCTCCGGGCGGTCGAGTTTGGGGCCCACCATGAGTTCTACGAGAAATTCAAGAAGAACGTCCCCATACACGACTATAACAAAATGTTCGATGGCTGGTGGAATCGCACGCTGGCTGGCGAACGAAACATCACCTGGCCCGGTCGGGTCAAATATTTTGCTCTAAGCTCGGGAACCTCCGAAGCCTCTACCAAATACATTCCGGTAACGAAAGCCATGTCGAGGGCTATTCAGCGGGCTAGTATCCGGCAAATCCTGACATTGGGCAAATACCAGAACCTACCGGCTACACTCTACGAAAAAGGCTATCTGATGCTGGGAGGCAGTACTAATCTGAACGCGCGACAGGGGCATTTCGAGGGCGATCTGAGTGGGATTACAGCCAGTCAGATTCCGTTCTGGTTTCAGCGATTTTATAAGCCCGGTAAAGACATAGCTCAGGAACGCGACTGGGCGCTGAAGCTGGACGAAATCACCGAGCAGGCGGCCGACTGGGATATTGGCTATGTGGTGGGCGTTCCGGCCTGGATTCAACTGCTGATGGAGAAAATCATTGCCCGGTACAAGGTAAAAACCATCCACGATATCTGGCCCAACTTAATGGTATTTGGCCATGGTGGTGTTTCGTTTGAGCCCTATAAGGCAGGCTTTGAGAAACTGCTTGCGCACCCCATTACCTACATCGAAACCTACCTGGCCTCCGAAGGCTTCATTGCATTCCAGACGCACCCCAATGCCGAAGGGATGCAACTGGTACTAAACAACGGTCTGTTTTTTGAATTTATTCCCTTCAACGAAAAGAACTTCACGCCCGATGGTGAGCTAACCGACAATCCACAAACGCTTATGATCGATGAAGTGGAGGAAGGTAAAGAATATGCCCTGCTCCTCTCGACCTGTGCGGGTGCCTGGCGTTATCTCATCGGGGATACGATTCGGTTTGTCGACAAAAAGCAGGCTGAAATCGTGATTACAGGCCGAACGAAGCACTTCCTGAGCTTGTGTGGCGAACACCTTTCGGTCGATAACATGAATAAAGCGATTGAACTGGTGTCGCAGGAATTGGGGATTTCGGTGCGTGAATTTACCGTGGCCGGGGTTGCGCATGGTACACTCTTCGCCCACGACTGGTATATCGGCACCGACGATAAAGTGGATGCCAACCTTCTCCGCGACCGGATCGATGCCCGGCTCAAAGAACTCAACGACGATTATGCCGTTGAACGTGAGCATGCCCTGAAAGATATTTCGGTAACGGTACTGCCCGCCAAAACCTTCTACGACTGGATGGAATCGCGGGGCAAAATGGGCGGCCAGCACAAATTCCCGCGCGTGCTGAAGAAGGGACTCGTGAAGGAGTGGGAAAACTTTTTAAAGAGCGAAAGATAGAAAGATAGAAAGAGCGAAAAAAGCTTGCGACAGCCATTCGCTCTTTCACTCTTTCTATCTTTCGCTCTTTAACCTCCTACCAGTTCATCGCCTTCGATAGGGGCTCCAGCAGACGCGTGTAGGCGATGTTGGCGGCCCCAATCAGGAAAACTACGCCGGTGGTACGGTTGAAAATCTTGACGACACGGGGCGTAAACAACCGCTTGAGCCGGTTGGCGTAATAAGCCAGTGCTGTCTCAGTGCTAAAGACACCTACCAATGCGGCAGTCATAAAGGCATACTGCTGAGCATCGGAATAATGCAGGTGCGACCGGATATAGGCTACAATAGCCACCCAAGCCACAAAATTGACGGGATTGAGCGCATTCAGAAAAAAGCCTGTTGTGAAGTAATAGACAAAATTGCCTAAACGAGTTTTGGGGTAAGCCAGCCGGGGCGTCCCTTTCAGGATATTCACCAGCCCCAGAGCGACCAAAAAGACCACCCCAACGATGGCCATGATATTTTCGAAGCCTTGAACCTTAGGAATAAATGACGTTCCGATCAGGGCAGCAATGACGAAGATAATATCGCCCACAATAACGCCGAATACCATCTTAAGCCCCGACCGAAATCCATTATCGACGCTATTCTGAATCAGCGCAAAAAAGACAGTTCCGAAGGTCAGGCACAGCGCAACGCCCAATAAAAAACCAAAGAGAATGGGTAAGAACACAGGATGTGAAAAAGTTTACGATTTACAGTTTACGGCTCATCACTTACAGTGAGTTGACGCACGTTCCTGGCGCATCAAAGCCCTGTAAACTGTAAACCATAAACGATAAACTGTGTTTAAATTCCCCGCAATCGGGCTACAATCAGGAGGCCACTAACACTGAGCGAATCCGTAATCTGACTGGTCATAACCATATTGATAGCTTCGGCCAGCGGCAGTTTCCACACGCGCAGGTCTTCGGTTTCTTCAGGTTCATGTTCGCCCTGTACCAGTTCCTCGGCAATGTAGAGAAAACCTTCTTCGTCAGTCGCCGAGTTCGAGGTATGAATACGGGCTATTTTTGTCCATTTTGCGGCTTCCAGGCCCGTTTCTTCTTTTAGTTCACGCTTGGCCGAATCGAGCGGATCGGTGCCAAGTGGGCAACCGCCTTCGGGAATTTCCCAGGAATATTCATTCAGTGCATAGCGGTATTGGCCAACCAGATAAGTATTTCCTTCGCTGTCGATTGGAACGACCCCGATGGCTTTGTTTTTAAAACTGACCACGCCGTAAATACCAGGTGTTCCGGCGGGGGTGATCACCTCTTCATGACGAATCGCTAACCAGGGATTTTCATATTTGACCGACGAATTAAGTGTCTGCCAGGGGTTTTCGGTTGTTTCCATAGAAATAAAAGCGGCAGAAGAGTTCATCCTCTCCAGGCTTTTTCAGCTTGCCGATAGTCGAATTGTGCCGTAAAAAGTCGCTAAGTTAACCCCTTTCGGCCATTCGTAACGACTCCCTTCCTGTTTTCCCAGGCTTTTGATAAATCGATCTCTTTTCCGGTATGATCAACCAGGTGGCTCTTCGCGTCCATCAATGCCGTAGCCAGACGATTTCAGATGAAAGATTGTACGTGACTCACAGGTCGATTGTTTAAAAACGGTATCTTCGGGCTACTACTCAATTGACTCAATCATATGCACAACAAACTTCTGGTAGCCAGTTTATTTCTTGGTACATCGCTGCTAACGTATGGGCAGGACGAGAAACTGGATATGGCTACCATTCAGAAAATTCGCGAGGAGGGGCTGCAACACTCGCAGGTTATGGAAACGGCTTTTTACCTGACCGATGTGAATGGCCCCCGCTTACAGGGTCCCGGTTTCATGAAAGCGGCCAACTGGGCTAAAACAAAACTAGCCAGTTGGGGCCTGCAAAATCCCCGGCTGGAATCCTGGGGCGAATGGGGCAAAGGCTGGGCCGTTGAGCACAGCTATCTGGCCATGACCGCTCCGTATTACAAATCGATTATTGCCGTACCCAGAGCCTGGAGTGGCAGCACCAATAAACTACAGGCGGCCGATATTTTATACATCAGTGCCACCGATACGACAGCCCTGGAAAGCTACCGCAGTAAACTGAAAAATAAGGTTATTCTGATCGAACAGTCGTACAAGATTCCGCCCACGTACAAGGCCGATGCCAGTCGCTTTACCGACGAAGAACTCCAGAAAATGGCGAACGAAGCCGCTCCCAGCCCACGAGCGGGTGCCGACACTACGTTCCGTAGCCGGATGCTGGCGATGCGTACCCAAAACGCGTTCAACCAGAAAATGCGGAAACTAGCCAAGCAGGAAGGGGCACTGGGGATTCTCAACTCCACTCAGAACAGCATCGACGGCACCCTGTTTGTTAGTGGCGATTATGCCAATGCTGCCCTAGGGTCAACGCCCGACGATCTGGCTGACTTATCTATATCTGTGGAAGACTATCTGACGCTCTGCCGACTTATGAAAGCCGGTGTACCTGTCAAACTAGAAATCGACGTTAAAACAAAATTTTATACCGACGATACCAAAGGATATAGTGATACTGGGTGCCCACTTCGACTCCTGGCATGCGGCTACGGGGGCTACCGACAACGCTGCCGGAAGTTCGGTGATGATGGAGGCCGTTCGAATTCTGAAAACGATTGGCGTCAAACCCCGTCGTACCATCCGGCTGGCGCTCTGGAGTGGTGAGGAACAGGGTCTGCATGGCTCTAAAAATTACGTGGCCAATCACCTGGTCGAATCGGGCACCACTAAACTCAACAAAGAAGGCGACAACATAGCGGCTTACTTCAATGTCGATAATGGGACCGGTAAAATTCGAGGGGTGTATTTGCAGGGCAATCAGGAAGCAGGACCGATTTTTGCCCAGTGGCTCAAACCGTTCAACGACCTGGGGGCCACTACGATAACGCCTAAAAACACAGGCGGCACCGACCATCTCTCGTTCGACCGGGTTGGTTTGCCGGGTTTCCAGTTCATTCAGGACCCGATCGAATACAGCACCCGCACGCACCACACCAATATGGACACATACGATCACCTGCAACCCGACGACCTGAAACAGGCTGCCACCGTTGTAGCCGGTTTTGTCTATAACGCGGCCATGCGCGATCAAAAATTACCTCGCAAAGCGCCCGCTACTCAGGCCGCGCGCTAGTTATTTGCAAGGCCAACATCCTGCTCATAGGCTACTACCTATAGTTTAGCTACCCTGTGGGCAGGATGTATCGTAAGACCCTACGAACGAATTTAGTACTCTCCCCTATCATCAATGAAAATTGCCCCTTTCTTTTTTCTCCTGCTCGCCCACCTGAGCATGGCCCAGTGTTTCCTTTCCCAACGCCATTCACCACGAAGCCGAAATTAGCCTGACGGTTAATCAGTTACCAAAACATCCCGCCATTTTTCGCATGAGTCGATCTTCGCCGGGACGTTATGCCACCCACGAATTCGGTAAAAACGTATACAATGTGCGAGCGGTCGATGAACAGAACCAGCCTTTAACCGTCACCCGGATTGATGGCGATGTATACAGTGTAGCCAATCACAAGGGGACTGTTACGTTAAGCTACACGTTGTTTGGCAATTACCCGGATGGCACCTACATGGGCATTGATCCACAGAGCATTCACCTGAATATACCCGCTACGTTCATGTGGATCAAAGGCTTTGACCAACGCCCTATCGAGGTAAAGTTCAACCTCCCTGCCGACAATATGGGTGTAGTTGCCACCCAACTGGTTCCCACGGCAGACCGCTTCACGTACACCGCTCCGGGACTACAGTATTTTATGGATTCGCCGATAAAGATTGGTAAACTGGCGATCAAGGAATGGCAACGATCCAACACCGATGGGAAATCAATTACGTTCCGGGTAGCGCTGGAAGCGGCTGTACCCGACTCAACTGCCGATGGTTTCGCCAAAAAGATCAGCCGAATCGTCGATCAGGCGAAGGCAGTATATGGCGAGTTTCCCAACTATGATTACGGCACCTATACTTTTCTGGCCAGCCTGAACCCCTATGTGCGGGGCGATGGCATGGAACATCGGAACTCAACCATGATTGCTGTACCCATTGCCTTCACTGGCCCCGAACGCGTATTGGGCGTATTTGCACACGAGTTTTTTCATGGCTGGAATGTGGAACGGATACGGCCGAAAACCCTCGAACCGTTCAATTTCGAGAAAAGCAACATGAGTTACGAACTCTGGTTCGCTGAGGGATTCACCCAGTATTACGGCGAATTACTACTGGTTCGGGCAGGCTTTACACCGGTTGATAGTTATATGAATACCCTTACCGGCATCATATCGGGAAAACAGTTGACACCGGGTGGTACGTATTTTTCGCCCATTGATGCCAGTTGCCACGCCGTCTTTGTCGATGCCGGGGTTTCTATAGATCGTACGAATTACGCCAATATGTTTACGTCCTACTACACGTATGGAGCCGCTGTGGCCCTGGCGCTGGATCTGGAATTACGACAGCGGAATCTATCACTGGATGCGTATATGCAGGCGGTCTGGCAACGGTTCGGCAAAACGGAACAACCCTATACGGTCGATGGCCTGCAAAGCGAACTTGGCAAGCTCACCACACCCGATTTTGCCAGACAGTTTTTCAGTAAATACATCTACGGTCACGAAGCGGTCGACTATGCCTCGCTCCTGACCAAAGCCGGGGTCGCACTCAAGAAAGCGCAGGAAGGAAAAGCCTGGTTTGGTAATGTCCGCTATGGCGAGACGGATAAAGGGCTCACTTTGCTGACCAGTACCATTCGGGATACCCCTCTTTACAAATCGGGTCTGGATATCGATGATGTGATTACCAGCCTGGCAGGGCAGTCCGTTACCAAAACTGCCGATATATCGACTATTCTCAACCAGCACAAACCCGGCGAAACCCTTCAAATCGCCTACCTGCATCGGGGTGAACCTAAAACAGCATCGGTTACTCTGGCCGAAAATCCGGCTATTTCGGTTCAACTCTACGAAAATGCCAGCCTTTCGCTGACACCTGCGATGCAGACATTTCGTGACAGTTGGCTGGGAGCAAAGTCTGTGAAATAATTCCCCGCCCCACTAACGAGTTGGCGCCATTCCTGGCTGTTCGCATTGGCGAATATCAGACAGGAATGGCGACAACCGTTTCGAACGGACTCTGTATTCCGATTAGTTGAATTTGTTGGCGTCCAGCCGGAAGAAGCGAACGGCATTATTGAACAGAATATCACGCTTCTGATCGAACGAAAGGTAGTCAGCATTCTCGATCACACTAATCGACGCTTCGAATAGCTTGGGCCACATCATGAAATCGGTGCCGTACAGAATCCGTTTACCAAAACCAGCCTGCACCAATCGCTTCAGGTAGGCATGGATTTCGGCCTGCGGATAACTCCAGATGAAGCCCGCCAGATCGACATACACATAGGCATTGGCGCCCATGAGGGCAATCATTTCATCCAACATCGGGTAACCTGCGTGCATCACCCATATTTTCAATTTGGGATGCCGGGCCAGTACATCTTCGAGCAGGAACGGACGTCCCAGCGAAGCGCGGTATTTCGCCTGCGTTAAGTTGGCCATACCATTTCCTCCCGTACCCATATGAATACCAACGGGGATATTCAGTTTTTCAGCGGCTGCAAAGTAGCCATCCAATGACATATCGCTAGGTGAAAGTCCCTGATATTGTGGCGCAACTTCACCCATCACCTTATAAAAACCAGACGAAAGTGAATCGGTGAAGGCCTGTACACTCATTTCATTGGGCGAGCTAACTCCAATACCCGGAATAACCCGATCGGGGGCTGCTTTTTTCCATTTCCGTAAGATCTGTGGATCACCGTAAGCAACAATAGTCATGTTGAGCCGCTCCATCGTAGCGAGTACGGCCTTCTGCATTTCCTCGTCCGACTTGGCCGGTTGTAAGGGGTCTACGCAATCTGTATTCAGGAAGGCCCGCATCTGTAGATTCTGGGTTGGGTCTCCTCCGGGCATATCCCGCAGGAACCACGGGCACATTTCGACGGCAAACCCAGGGCTTACTTTCATCGCGTGCACATGGACGTCGATGATCGGCAGTGGTCGCTTTGGTGGAGTCGTTTGGGCCAAAGCACACCCTACAGTAAAAAAGGCAACAACGAACAGAACAATTTTTTTCATGAAGAACAGAACTATAACATCGTTAGGAACGGACTAATCAGGTGCTAAAGGAGAACAATAGAACCTTTACGTCAAAAGTACATAAAGACTTATTATGTAAAAACAACACAAAGACATTTAGTGAATTAAATTTTCATCGTCTCTCGTCCGCTATATATCGCGGATAAGCCAATTTGAGTAGCCGTAAACCCCAACTCGCTTATCATGATCAATACAATTCGTATACCCCTATGCCCCGACGATTACTTACCCTTTTGATTTTAATAAACCTGAATTTCGGCGCAGCCGTAACCGCTCAGTCAACAGACTTTCGATGGGAATCGGTTGCTCCCGGTGTCTGGAAAGCCGTTGTAGGGCAGTCGGACCGAATTACACCGTTGGCCGTAGCGGGTATTACACCTCGTATCGACCGATTGAAATCATTAGGCGAACCCGCATTCCCCGATGTACTGGCCGGAAGTAGCCATCAGTCGGTCGACGGAAAAACCTACCTGCGCTTTCCTTTACAGAAAGAGGAGCAACTGTTTGGTCTGGGCCTTAACTTCAAAACCGTTCAGCAACGGGGACAAATCAAAACCCTGCATGTCGATCATTACAATGGCAAAGACAATGGACGGACGCATGCTCCGGTTCCTTTCTATGTATCCAGTCTGGGTTATGGGGTATTGATCAACTCGGCGCGATACATCACCGTGTATGCCGGTACAGCCGTTCGAATCGACAGTCCGAACCTTCCACCCGAAAAAGATCGGAACACCCAACGCGATTGGAGCGCCCAGCCTTATTCCGATGCGGTCGACATTCTGGTTCCAGCTTCCGGCACCGAAGTATATATTTTTGCAGGCCGTTCGCCCATGGAAGTAGTCCAGCGGTATAATCTGTATAATGGCGGGGGGGTGTTACCACCGAAATGGGGCCTGGGCTTCACGCATCGAACGCCAACGCTGTTTTCCGACAAACAGATTCTAGCCGAAGTAGCCGATTTCGAAGCCAAAGGCTACCCATTGAGTTTTGTCGGGCTGGAACCTGGCTGGCAATCCCGCTCTTATCCGAATAGTTTTGTATGGGACAGTACCCGGTTTCCGAAGCCGCAGCAATTTCTGGACGCCCTAAGGCAAAAGGAGATTCGGGCCAATTTATGGATCAATCCGTACGTTTCGTCGCATTCACCAATTTTTAAGGACATCCTGCCGTACACGGGCTCGCATATGGTTTGGGTTGGGCGCGTGCCTGATTTTACCCTTCCGAAAGCGCAGGCGTTGTACAAGCAGTTATTTACCCAGCAACACCTGTCGATGGGCATTTCGGGATATAAAGTCGATGAGGTCGATGGATACGATCATTGGCTCTGGCCGGATGTGGCTACATTTCCGTCGGGGATTCCAGCCGAGCAGATGCGCCAGATTTACGGGTTACAATTCCAGAAAATGACCGACAGCTGGTTTCGGGAACGTAACCAGCGAACGTATGGACTGGTTCGAGGCTCCAATGCCGGGGCTTCGGCACTGCCTTATGTGATTTACAACGACTACTACGACCACCACGACTTCATTACGGCCCTATGTACCAGCAGCTTTATCGGTGTGTTATGGACACCCGAAGCACGCTCCTCCAAAACCTCGGAAGAATGGCTCCGGAGGATGCAGTCGGTTTGTTTTTCGCCAATGGCCATGCTAAATGCCTGGGCCGATGGGACTAAACCTTGGACATTTGCCGATGTAGCCCAGGACGTTAAAGAGGTCATGCAGCTTCGCATGCAACTACTCCCCTACCTATACACCACCTTCGCACAATACCATTTCGATGGAAAACCACCTATCCGAGCGATGCACCTGGTAGATGGGTTTTCGGCCGTTTCGCAAACGACGGAAGGACGGTTGAATTCGACCGATAACCCCTACGCGATGGCCGCTACCAAAGACCTGAATGATCAATTTATGGTTGGCGATTATGTGTTAGTAGCCCCCATGTTTGCCGGACAATCCAAACGGACTGTATGGCTGCCTGCGGGAAAATGGTACGATTTCTATACCGGGCAATTGGTGGGCGAGGCTCAGCTTATCGAAATTAGCCCCGGCCTTTCACACATCCCGTTGTTTGTAAAAGATGGTGGAATTATTCCCATGCTTCCACCCCGGCTGCATACTCCCAACAAGCAGGAAACACTTCCTCTGATCGTACGCCATTATGGGACGAAAGAAACGAGCTGGTCACTTTACGATGACGACGGCGAAACCTACGACTATGAACGAGGTCTTTTCTCCTGGACACCGTTAACCGTCAAGCGTAATCGCCAAGGCAAACTCGTCGGTAGCTGGACCCAACCCCGGACGCCCGGCTTTCATTATACGTCCATCAGTTGGCAATTTATGACGCCGTAGCAGACCACCTTTTCCGATAACCAAATCCTTCCCTGGTTGCTAAAATACCCTGCAATCCGCGTCAGAATCGTTATCTTTGTTGTTTCTAACAAGCTAAAAATGGCCGCATGAGTGCCAGTCAACAAACGAAATACCGCTGGATGGGCATCTCACTGGGGCTAAGTATAACCCTGCTGATTATCAAGTTCACGGCTTACTTTTTAACGTATTCGACGGCGATTCTGTCGGATGCGGTCGAATCGATTGTGAATGTAATTGCCAGTGGATTTGCCTTTTACAGCATCTATCTGGCCGGGCAACCGCGCGACCTGAACCACCCATACGGACACGGGAAAATCGAATTTTTGTCGTCTGGTTTCGAGGGAGCCATGATTCTATCGGCAGGGATCGTTATTGTCTGGCAGGCCATTCTGAGCTTTTTTGAACCCAAGGTGTTAAGCAACCTCGATTGGGGCTTTGCCCTGGTAGGCATTACAGCGGCTGCCAATGCGTTTGTCGGCTGGATGCTCATCCGGGCAGGTCGGCAAACCGATTCGGCGGCACTCACGGCCGATGGGAAACACCTGCTTACCGATACGTTTAGCAGCATTGTGGTCATGGTGGGCGTAGCCCTGGTGGCGCTCACAGGTCAGCATTGGATCGATAGTTCTTTATCACTGGGTTTATCGCTGGTAATCATTTACAATGGTTTCCAGATCACCCGCCAGTCGGTAGCCCGGCTTATGGACGAAACCGACATCCCGACCATGAACCGGGTCGTTGACTTGCTCAACACTAATCGGGATCGCCACTGGATCGACGTCCATAACTTACGCGTACAGAAATACGGAGCCGACCTCCATATCGACTGCCATCTGACTCTTCCATACTACTGGGAACTGACCAGGGTACACGATGAAGTTCACCATTTCGAAGATACGCTGAAGGATGGGTTTGACGCCGAAGTAGAAATTTTTGTACACACCGATCCATGTATACAGGACTGTTGCCATTACTGCCGGGTTGCCAACTGCCCGGTGCGAGGGTCAGCCTTTATCAGCGATGTGGAATGGACGGCCGAAAATCTGCAACTGAATCAGAAGCATTTTGTACCGCCAACGGTACTTACCAATCCAGGATTCGCTCAGGACGTAAGCAGATTTCGCAGGGCAAGGATATTTGCCGTTTCATCGAACACAGCCCGAACCGGAATCGAAAAGCCTGGCAATGTTTGGCTGGTAATAGTCTCTTTCAACCCAAATGATCCCGTCAATGCGTATTCCAGCGTATCGGCATCAATGCCATACTGCGCAATAGTTCGGCGCAGCGGGTCAATGATCCAGTATTCAGCTACACGATGAGCCGCATAATCGGCAAACTTGATTTCACGGTCAATTTTTTCGGTACTCTTCGATAACACTTCAACCACCAGATCCGGGGCGGGATAATAAAGCTGATCGGGCGTAATCTGTGCAGCCTTGGCGGGTCCAAAATAGCAAATGTCTGGCTCGTAACTATTGCGCGTCAGTTCAACCAGCGCTTTTTCAGCCCGAACATACCCTAACTGGCGGTCATTTACATAAACAGTCAGCAACGTAGCCAATAGCAGCATTGCCGAGTTATGGCGATCCAGGGCTGGTGAATGCACCACGACTTCACCATTGATAAACTCGGCTTTTTTATCTTCGTCCAGCCATTCATAAAAAGCATACCGTTTCTGGCGCTCCTCATCCAGAATAGCCTGCACTTTCTGAAGTATAAGCGGGGCTTGGGGAGTATCTAAAATCTGCAATAGTAGTTCAGACATGGCTAAGTGGGCATTTACCAAAGGTAACGATTTATCGGCCAATTCTATACAACGATAACTCGCCATTACCAGTTAAAATTCCAGCTTACCGACGGAATGATCGTACCGAAAACGGATAGCTGATAGCTTTTCGTTGTGGTGTTTACACGTTGAAAATAAATGGAATACGGGTTCTTACGGGCGTAGACATTGTAAAACGAAAAGGCCCAGTTGCTGTATCGACGCTGCCCTGGCGTTCGTCGGCCATCTTTCGTAAACGATATATCCAGCCGATGGTAATCGGGAATCCGGTCAACGTTTCGCTGTGAGTAGTCCAGCACTTTTGTGCCGTTGAGCCGGTAAGTGCCATCGGGATAAGTAGTCGGTCGGCCACTGGTATACACGAAATTAGTACCGAACGTCCAGCCCCGACTCCATTTCCACTGGGTTGCGATGGTCAGGTTATGTGGTCGGTCGAAAGTGGATGGATACCAGTTTCCTCCGTTGATCTGTACGCTGGCATAGGGACTAGGCACCCGCGCCAGTGTACGCGAATAGGTGTAAGCAACCAAGCCAGTCAGTAGGCCACGCGTTTTCTGGATACTCACTTCCACTCCATAGGCACGTCCCTGCGCCCGTAGCAGATCGGCATCCAGCGTCGGATTGAGCAATAAAGTAGCCCCGTTACGGTACTCGACCAGATTTTCAAGGGTTTTATGGTATACCTCCACCGACGTTTCGTAGGCATTGTCCAGAACATTATGAAAGTACCCTATCGCAAACTGATCGGCTACCTGCGGAGGCACCAGTCCATCACTTACTTTCCAGAAATCGACGGGCGAAATAGCCGTTGTATTGGAAATCAGGTGCAGATACTGCCGGGTTCGGTTATAGCTGATTTTCAACGAACTATTCTTTGTTACGTTGGCTCGGATAGTTAACCGGGGCTCCCAGCCACCGTATTTTGCCAGTGACTGCCCACTCCCAAAATGCAGGGTATCGGTTATGCTCTCGCGGGTACGCGGTTGTCCTTCAGCATATGTATAGGCCACTCCTGGCCCCACATTCGTAAACTGCGCATACCGAATACCCGCCTGCACCGATACTACGCGGGTAGGCGTCCACTCTTCCGATACGTACCCCGCCCATTCACGCGCCTGTTCGGTTGGCAAGGTTATGTTGATAATCGTTGAATTAGTCCCCGTCGGGCTGATGGCTCCCGGGAGCAACTGATAGCCCGTCAATGAACTGCCAAACTCAATCCGATGCGCTGCCGTTGGGGTCCACAAACCATCGAAACGGGCATCGCGCTGGCGGATGGTTGACTGATAGCGGTAGGTATTGAAACTAGTCAGTCCATCCAGAAAAAACCGATAATCGCTTTGCGTAGCATTCAGATTAAACGAAAGATGTGGACTCAAACGTTGGCTCCATCGGGCTGTAAACAGTGTCGATTGCGTTGTATAGAGTGTGTCTTGCGGAAATTTAAAGGTGTCATAACTCCGATAGGCAGTAGCTGACACCTGACTATTTTCGTTAATCCGGTACGTCAGCCGGCCATTGATATCATAGAAAAACGCTCGATCTTTATTCGTTGGAGCCGGGAATAAACCAAGTATAAATGAAGGATATGCGATCCGCCCCCCCGCCAGAAACGTTAGCTTTTTATTCCGACTTGCGGGTCCTTGCACCAGCAATCGACTGGTTAATAAACCGATACCACCAGTTACACTGACCCGCTCGGTTTCGCCCGCTTTGGTGTTCATCAGCAATAAAGACGATAATCGTCCGCCATATGCCGCCGGGATGCCCCCTTTGTAGAGCGTTACATCCTGAATGGCATCGGCATTCAGGTTGCTCAGCAAACCCAGCATATGGCTCGTATTAAATAGCGGGGCCCCATCCAGCAGCACCAGATTCTGGTCGGTACGCCCTCCGCGCACATTGAAACCGCCTGCGCCCTCTCCTACGGTACTGACACCCGGTTGTAAGGTCAATGCTTTCAGAATATCGACTTCACCAAATACCACTGGAATGTTACGCAGGTTTTTCATGTCCAGCCGTACCACGCTCATCTGCGTAGCCGACACGTTGGCATCGGGGGTTCGGCCCGTAACGTTCACTTCGTCCAGTTGGCGTGTGTCGGGATTCAGGGCCACTTCCAGCCGTATGGTATTCCGCCCAGCTTCCAGAAACCGGCTCCGCGAATAATACCCAACCGCTGAGAAGGTCAGATTATACGGGCCTGGTAGCACCTGCATACTAAACGCTCCTGTACTATCGGTAGTGGTGCCTGCTCCCTGCTTTTTATCATAAACCGACACGTTCGTGATTGGCTTACCCGTCACCCCGTCGTTTACCTGCCCATAAATCCGAACCCGAATCTGGGCCTGCACGGTACAGGTATAGAAACAAAGCAACGTCAGTATTCCGTAGCGAATAGCCTTGCCTTTCGTTTGGTTTACCATCCTACCGGTACGTCTAGTTGAAACTGAGGGAAGTTCGACCCGCAGTCGCCGGGTGGAATAAAGGACTTGTTCAGACGATTGAGAAATTTATCATAGTTAATTGTATCACCTGGAATAACCAACCGTTGTTTACTGACGGCCGAAGCCCCAAAATACCCTAGTGCCAGTACGGTCGTATCGGCCTGTAGATGCACATTACCCTCAATAGAAGCCGGTTGAGGGTCGAACAAGGACCCCGTACGACTACGCTGCTCGTCAAAATGTGTCCAGTGTTGATAAGCTGCCCGGCTCAGTGAATATTGCCTGACCTCAACATATTGCCTGCCGACGGCATAGACTGGCGAATTGAACACAGAGCGATGACTGATGCGGTTGCCATTGATCAGTGCATCGGATAATACACTAGTCAACTGACTAAAGTAAGGCACCCAACAGGAACAGGTACTACAAAGTGTCATAGCACCCACTGGTGGATGCTTCGGGTCATAGCTCGCCCAACGAGGTACATAACTGTAGGTCGACCATCGGTAATAATCACCCGGTGTAGCCGGGTCCTGGGTATCTATCAGAATGTTGTACAGGTCTGGCTGACCAGAATATCCGTCCGACTGCCGATACTCAGCATAAACCCGTTCGATTGGCGCTATAGGAGCCAGCAGCTCCGGCGAGGAAACATAAGTACGGCCGTCGGGGAGAACGATCTTTAACGTGTACCGATGACCTGGCTGGCCCCGAAAAGCCGGATTACGCATCCAATAATAGGACGGTAACAAAGGGTCCTGTTCCAGGGCTACGGTTCGTTCGCCATTATCCGTAATCGTAACGATGGCCCCATTGATTATCAGTTCTTCCGGAAAAAGGTTTCCTGACGAATAGGTTCCTGAAAAAGTCAGTTTAATCGGATAGGGTGGCGCTTCATCCGTAATAAACCCATCCACCACCAATCGGGGTTCGACCTGCCGAATCGGCAATTGAACCTCATCGACACAGGCAATCAGTAAAATAAAAACACCAGCTAGTAGCAGATTTCGCATATATCAATAACAAGCAGACCAAGTTCAAAATACCACCCTCACGCCCAACTAATCAGGGAGCAAACTCCCAGAAATCGGTACAGCCCACCAGCCTATGACCCGACGATTCGACCTCCGTCTGGCTTTCGTATCCCCAACCTAGATACGCCCGCTTAGGCCCGCTCCACACCACCAGATAGCGATTACCCTGCCCCGGATAGTCGGTCAGATACTGCCATTTATCCGTAGCCGGGTCATACTGCCAGATGTCGCGCAGGCCACGCTGGTCAGAAGCTGTACCCAGGCCGAAGTATCCTTTTCCATTCACCGAAAACCCAATGCCTCTTGATCGCTGTGTACCTGGAAAATCCGCTTTACGGGTCCAGATATCCTTTTGCGAATCGTAGGCGAACAAATGGGGTTGGCTTCCTAACACCTGATTGACCACATAGCCCGTTTCACCCAGACTAAACGTGGCCATAATACCTGGTTTTTCGGGCAGGGGAGCGCGAGCTTCCTGATCAAACTGAGCATAAATACCACGCATGGCCGGTGAACCGTTGTTGGTCAGAAAAAACGCCCATTCGGTGGTGGTAAAATACACCACTTCGCCATCTTCGCCTTGATAATACGGAAATACCCGGCTGCCCCCAGCCGGAAAAATGGCGTATAAATCCCGTGAATAAATATACTTATCAGGAAACAGATCGTCGGTCTGGTAGCCCATCCCATAGAAATACGATCGGTCGACATTGTGGTAATACAGGACATACTCGA
>Ga0209930_1002372_pt1 | contig 22760 bp, 24 predicted proteins | sample ThiBiot_500_biof_2_FD_183948 | JGI IMG/M metagenome (GOLD analysis project Ga0209930, IMG submission 183948) | Wastewater bioreactor microbial communities from Cape Town, South Africa - Thiocy_cont_500_biof (SPAdes) | ecosystem: Engineered > Bioreactor > Thiocyanate-remediating >... | reverse complement strand
TGCACCTGATCCTAATAAAAATCAATCGAATTCGAACTCATGGCAAGGACCTTCCGGACAAAACGATGCCGAAGCTTATATTCAACGTGTTCAAAATTTTTGGACAAACGAACGTACAGCTGGTGCAAGTCCGAATCCTATGCCATCAAGTGAAAACAAGAAATAAAATCAGTCTAAACATCAACAATATCTTTCCAAACACGATGAATCATCATGAATTCATCATTGAGACTCGTAAAATTTCGAAGATCACATTGTTGCTGTTGTTGTTGTTGTGTGTCATTTCTTCTTTTTGATATTTGTACAGCATTGATATTACCACTAGTATTTCGGCAAATAGCACTTAATTTTCATTGTCATACACAGATACCACTAATATTTTGACCAGGACATATCAAATTAGGATCGGAACAAGTGACGTTAACTCCAGTTGTTGACATTATATTTGCTGCTGTATAATTGATCGTTGTTTGAAATGCTGAAGTCACTGTTTTGACAATCTGATAATGAGTTTGATGCAATCGATTGAACTAACGGTCAGTGAATAAATAATACGAGAACATATGAAGTAAATAACAGTTGTCAGGAATTCATTGTTTTTGCGTATGTTGTTTGTTTTGATTCGAACACTGTACGTTTTTATAGTTGTTATCTTCAAAAAAAAATGTCATTTGAAAAGTATAAGTAAAGATTGCATTTTTTTTGTCTAATAGTGTATTTTATTTTTCACATTCTCATCCTCAATCATATGAACATAACTGAAGAAACCATCAGTTTCTATAGCAATGATTGTTTGTTTTCTGTGAGAATACGTATACACTTTCAAAAAGATCGAATTTAATATATTTCATTTAAACAAAAAAAATTCTACTATGCATTTGAATTATGCTTAATTCCATATTTGACTCGTAATTCACGTAATAATGTATGATTGAATGGACAAGTTATATTTCGACCATTATCAATAAAACCATTCTCAGCCCATTGACGCTCTTCATGTACAAAATCTTCAATCCAAAGATCCAAACAATGAAAAAATTTATTTGGTGTTCTTATTGTTACTAACGAGCAGAATTCTTTATCTTTTTGACACATTTCAACAAATAATCGTCCATCAGTAGCTAAATTTTCTTGAGGATTAACTGGTAATGAAAAACCATCGAGAATCAATTGAGCAGCTTGTCGAATTAATTTTACTACTTCATCTTTTTTTATTCCTTTTACTCGTTCATTAATTGGATAATAAAGACCTTTGATGTAGGGTGTACCGCCTGTAACCATTTGTTCAAGATATGAAGTAAAAGCTTTATCCGTTTTTTCTAAGCCCCATGGTCTTAAACCGCCAAGATTAATATGAACCGAACCATCAGATAGAAATGTTTGATACATTTGTCCTGTTCCAGGACCGGATATATGAATATCCATCTGTTGTAAGATTTTCAATTGAGTGATAAAATTATTATCAGTTAGTTCGTAAGTAGGTACTCGAGTATCAGTTGTCGTTACATTTATTTGAATTGTCTGATTTGGTGCTTTGACACGATTGTAATAGAGATAAGTAACATTAATCAAAGGTGATTGTAGATTTTTGGTTGTCGAATTATTGATTTCATCGATGGCAGCATGTAATTCTTGTCGATCTTCCGGTGTAAAACGTTTATTATCAATAATATAAGCGTGAAGAATATCATGAGATGTTCGATATTCAGATGACGAATTCTTTCGAACAATTGTTGGAATAAGACCATGTTGTCGATACATTCGATCACGAAAAAGTCTTGTTGCATCCAATTCAATGCCACCAGCTAATTGCAAATTAGGTTGATTACAACGTTGACACATAGTTCCACCTCCCATGACTAATTCATCAAACATAAACCAATTGCTATTTGACATTGCATTCAGTACACTCAGTCGAAGAAGACCAAGACCACCAAAACGACTGTAAACATCTTCACTCCAGCAACTTTTACAATTGGCAATTCCAGCTAATATACGAAATGGTTGAAGATGTCGTGGAGAAAATCGAATAAGTCCAACGTACGCTGGATATAATCCATCGAAGAGTGCATGACCAATATTATGATGCCATAGTTGACCAAAATGAAGTGTTAGTGAAGGAATTACTTTCGGACGAGCAACATCACGTACAAATGTTTCAAGCTTAGAATATGTATCAAATACACGTTTATTCGGTACTATATTCCAATTATTAAATGCATCGGTTCTAACAGAATAAGCTGGCAAATATGATCCACGAACAGTTAATATTGTGAATGTACTATCAACATAGTAAAGATTTTTGAATAAACATGATTGATTATATGGATGACCAAGACATTGAACAGTTGTTTCAAGTGTTTGATTGATATCTGGCTGTTTCTTCATTATTTGTGAATAAATATTTGTTATTTTTGGAATTGAATTTTGTGTATAAATAGTATAGAGTAGAATAAATGAAAGAAATATCAGAAAACAAAATGAGAAATTATATAATGATTTTGATTCGAGACGAAATTGCATGATGAATGAACGAACTTAAATAAAAGCAAAATTAGTAGATTTGATGCGCGCTCACGTTCTGCAATTTATATCAATATTTGAAATGAATACGTAATAAATAAAAGACAAAACTCTATAGAAACTCACCAACAAGATAACATAAGCATTTTTATCATTACAAATGGTAAATAAGAAAAAGATATTCATCATTCGAATACAGAACGCAAACATTTTTTTTTTCGTTTTATGCTTTGTTATATTCTAATATAAAACGAAATAAAACTATGTCTAGCTATATGTATATAGATAGATATATTTATTGATAAATAAAGAAATGAATACTGTTCTAAACACACATATAATCATAGGTAGACGAAAAAGCTAAACGATATCTACAGTAAAACCTCTCATAGTGGACACTATTTTTTAGTCCCATTCATATAAAATACCTCTCTAAGGTGGACAGTAATTGAAATTAACACAAGAATTTGTGAAAAATACGATCAAAGACATAGTGTAGCTTTGATAATCTTTAATGATGAATATAAGAAAGAAAAAAGGAATCGTCCGTCTTATTGAATCGGCGGAAAATCAAGAAGATAACGACGACGACGATGAATTATCTATACGTGAACAACCGCCAAGTATTTCGGAAGCTTTAGAAATGCTACGAAAACTTCATATTTTTGCTTCACTTGAGCAACCTCAATTGCATAATGTTTTATTCGATCTTGAATCGCAATTAACTGACATTTACCTTGATTCGAAGGCAGTGAAACAAAGTGCTATTACAAACTATTTTTCTCGTGCTTGACTTATTTATTTTTTTGTTAAGTTTTGATTGTGAAAATAATAAAATAGTAAAAATACTGATGAAACAGACTTCTTGTATTACTTACTAAGACTTCTAGCCATTGAAAATGCATTCACCTCAAATAAGGTGGACACCTCTCTATAGTGGACACTTTTAGCCAGTCCAAATAGTGTCCACTATAGAGAGGTTTTACTGTACATACATACGCTAAGTAGTAGTACATACAATCGAGTTGTATATTTTTGATATTTAAGAGCAATTGCTGGATCTTGTGGTTCGTCATCATAATCATGTTCATCGGGAATAAATAGATTATAATCATTTACTCGACGCTAGAAGGCTTTAAATGCTGATTTCATGTTTATTATTCAGTCATCTTTTGAAGAAAAGAAAATTTAAACAAATGATGTTGCTAAACTAATTTAATTGATGAAATAGCTCATTCACTCTATGGTATTAATTAGAAGAAAAGAAAAAAATAGCATGGGTGTTGACAGACCATATCAGAATTGTTTAGTATCTGTTGTCGTAGGTGATATGTGCAAACAAGAACATAATAATTTTTATTACTTTTTCTCAGAAAACAAAACTCAAATCGAATGATTAATCTTCAGAAAGTAAAGTAACATTTGCTTGTAAATTACCAACTATGATAGTAAAAAGTCCCGGTTCAGTTATACGAGTTAAATTAAGACTAATAAATGATAGATCATGTTGATCGAGAGTAAATTGAATTTGTTGTTGTTGATTAGGATCTAATGAAATTTTTGTATAGGCTTTTAATTCTTTATTTGGTGGTGTTATTGATCGATATAAATCCGAAATAAATAGAAGTATTGTATGATCGCCTTGTTTTAAACCAGTATTACGAACATTTAATGTTATATTTAATTGTTCATTCCAATTGAATGTTAATGGAACTTTAAGATCGGAATAGCTAAATGTTGTATAACTTAAGCCATGACCAAATTCAAATTCAACATCAATATTATTTCCAAGTTCATTTTCAGTCCATTTATAATCATATGTTGTTAAAAGATGTGGATACTTTGGATAAGTTATTGGTAATCTTCCACTTGGATTATAATCTCCCAATAGAACATCAACAAGTGCTTCTCCACCTTCCATTCCAGGTAAATACATAATAATAATACCTGCTACTAAATCAACAATACGATGAATAAGTCTTGGACGTCCTTGTGCAAGTGCTAAAATAATTGGTGCTTGTGTATGATTATGAATTAGTTCAACTAATTCTAATTGTGCATCATCTAATGTTAAATCATTAATATTTCCTTCTGTTTCTTTATAAGCTCGTTCACCAAGACATACTAATATATAACTTGCATTTTTTGATGCATTTAATAACTGATCAATATTATACAATTGATTAAATGATGAACTATTATAATAATCGATTTTTAATGAACCTAATCGGTTTCGAAATGATCCTACTATTGTTTTATTTTTATAATTCTCCGGATAACTTTGTTCATCTTTATATGACCAACCACCATTTAATGTTGATAAACTATTTGATGTTGGTCCAGTTATGATTAATTTCTTGCTTTCAGTTATTTTCGTAGAATCCAATGGTAAGATATTTTCATTATTTTTTAATAATGTCATTACTTGACGTGCTGACTCTCGTTGTGTTGAAAAATATTCAGGTCTATTAAAATCACTACTTGCTGAACTATTAGGCCATGCAGTTCGTCCGTCAAATAAACCTACAGATAAAAAGAATAAAATCAATAGGAAAACATAAACTATTTGACCTAATGCAAATTTAACACGAAGAATACGACGTACAGCATCATCTAAACGTGTTCGTGGTATTGAACCATCACGAACATTGGCAAGTGTTAAATTATAAAATGAAAAATCAAGTGGAACCATGCTCATGTCAACACCGGCCATGATTGCTTGACGAACAGCTTCTTTTGGTGTTGAAGCCGTATGATCACGAAAATAAAGTCGTTCAATATCTTGCTAAAAGAAAACACAACTAATCGTATAATTGAATGAAAAGAAAAAAAACGGGAGAAATTTTACCCAATCAGAAACAGTAAAACCTTCGAATTGATATGTTTGCTTAAGTATTTCAGTTATTAAATGATAATTAGCATGACCAGGAATACCATTGACTTCACCTGAATTGATCATTACAGTAACAGCACCGGCACGTACACATTCTTCAAATGGTGGTAAATAATATTCAAGCATATGTCGATCATCAATCCATGCTGGTGTACGATCTTGACCTGATAAGGGCATTCCATAGCCAACATAATGTTTAAGACAAGCACCAACTTGCTCATTTGATGTTAAATTATCGCCTTGCATACCTTCTGTATATGCACGACCCATATCACGAACTAATTTAACATCTTCACCAAATGTTTCCCAAATTCTTGGCCAAACTTTTTGACGACTAAAACAAATCAATGTCACGATAAATTATCATAATCAATTATTAAAATTCTACCCAATGTCAACTTGTGGATGAAAACTCCATGGAATAGCTGTTGCTCGTGTTTGATGTGCTGCTATTTTTCCAATGGTATGTACTAATGTTGTATTAAATGTTGCAGCAAGTGCAGTTGCATGTGGAAATAAAATAGCATTTCGAATGAAATTAGCCCCATGTATAGAATCAACACCATATAAAATGGGAATACTTAAACGAGTTTTTTGTGCTTCATCTTGAATCTGTTTGATTATATTTTGCCATTGATCCAAAGTTAATGCACCTCCTGGAGGAACATTTAAAATTGAACCAACTTTATAATCTTGTATGGTTCTACTTAGTTTAATTGGATCAACTTCTACTCTATCCCATGAAGCTTGAGGATCTTTTAGTATTAAATCAATATTTACTTGTGTCATTTGACCAACTTTTTCTTCATCAGTCATATTAGCTAATAGAGCATTCACTTGTCTATCATAACTTGGCAATGGTGGTATTGCTGTTTGAATCAAATGCAAATTTACGAAGAAAATTATTAAAAAAATATATGGACCCATTTTAAAACGAAAAAAAAAGAATAGAAAACGAAATAGTATGTTTTTTTTTATAAGTTCGTCAGAGTCATCTTATCGAGAGAATTCTTATCTGCATTTGATAGAATTATTTTATGCAAAAACATGAATGTTATTAATTTCGTTTATTTTTAGTTTCAACAACGTCCTCAAAAATACCGATTGACTTTTTTTTGTAAGGCTATATTTTAAAATATCGAGCAAACTATTCAACCGTAAATACATTTGAATGGCGAAAAGTATAAAAATCGTACAGAACAGATGAAAAAAAAATCACCCACTCACATTTATACGCACGAAAATAAAAAAGACAAGGTCAAGTAAAGAAGAATAGTCAATCATTTCGTTAAATATATCTTGTTTATTGACAATACAAAAATAAATATGGATATCAATGCAACATTGATTTTAACATATACTCTTCTATGTTTGATCATTTACAAATTTCTTGATACATTTCTAATTAAACCCTATTTAATTGATCGTTCATTTCGTCAACAAAACATTCCTGGTCGATTCGTACCATTTGTTGGTGATATACTTGAAATGCGACGAAGTGCACGAAAAACTAAAAATCCATTACAATATTTCACCGATCAATATCAACGTTACGGTTCATGTTATCGATCACAACTTGGTCCAATACCAAGACTTGTCATTAGTGATCCATCACTAATAAATTATATACTAAAAAGAAATGGTAAATATTATCACAAAGCAAAGATGTCAGAAGATTTTCTTGGCAAATTAGTTGGCATGAGAAATATATTGTTTAGTGAAGATGAAGTACATCATGCACATCGTAAGATGATTCAACCTGTTTTTCAACATCATTATCTTATGTCAACGGTGAATTTAATAGTTGAAATAACAAGAACTCTCTTAGATAAATGGAAAACAATAATTGATGATAATAATAATACAATAACTCATTTAGAAATACAAAAAGAAATGTCAACTTTAACTTTGGATACTGTGGCTGGTTGTATATTTGGTACAGGTCTAATTAATGATCAGACAGCACACGAAATTGTACACACTAGTGTTACATCATCGTTACGTGAAATGAATTATCGTTTTCTAACTTTAATTGGAATTTTACCTATTATAAAGAATCTTCCATTAAAATCAAAGCTGCAATTAGACAAAGCAGGACGAGATATAAATGCAGTTGCACAAAAAATTCTTGACGATCGTCAACAAGGTGTAACAGAGTCGAATTCTCAAAGTAAATTATTATACTGATTCACTTCGATTATTAGAAATTTAGTTTTTTTTTCTCTTCTTAGACACAGATTTGTTAGATTTACTCTTAGCAGCTGAACATGATAATAAAAAAATGACATCCGAAGAAGTTATTGCTAATTCGGTTACCATGAGTAATAAAAAAAATTTTCTTTATCTAATCTAAAATCTTAAAATTTATAGTTTTTGGTGGTCATGAAACAACTTCAACTGCGTTGACATGGACAATTTATTGTTTAATACAATATCCTAATATTTTAATTAATCTACAGAAAGAAGTCGATTCAGTTCTTAATGGACAAACACCTAACGCTGGGAATTTATCACAATTAGTTTACACAGAAGCTGTCTTAAAAGAATCTCTTCGACTTTATCCACCTGTACCTAATATAATGCGCCAATGTATTGGCGATAACATCATTGTAGCTGAAGATGGCAAAGAAATTTTCGTTCGAGAAGGCACACAAATTTTCTTGAATTTTTATAATATACATCAGTAAGTCGATGAGTGAATAATGTTTCGTGTTCATGTGCTTTATCTACTCTTTTTTTTCACAGTTCAGAGAAATATTATAAGGATCCAAAAAAATTTGATCCAGAACGATTTTTGACAAGCAAAGAAGGAGATGATGAAAGGAAACAGGTTATTTTCTATCCATTTTCAATTGGTAAACGTTCATGTATTGGTCAAGATTTTGCAATGATTGAAGCAAAAATTATTCTGGCAATGATCATACAACAATTCGAATTTGAACTTTCACCAGATCAAACAGTTTCACCAAAAATATTTCCAATAATGAGGTTTGAACTCGATATAGATGACTTTAATATAAGTCTTAACTTTTTTCGTTTTGTTTTCAGTCCAAAAGATGGCGTATGGGTGCAAATCAAACGTAGAGATATTTAAAAGTTGAACTATTTATCAAAGAACATTCTTTTTTTGTGACTTTTTAAAATATCATTTGATCACCGCTTCACTGTAGTACTCAATGGCCTTTGTTTTTGATATCACCACTGTTTCTAACGCACGCTGTGGATCTTGTCTCGATTGATAGTTGCATGTCGCTTCTTTCCATAATTTCATCAAACTAGGATACCAATCAGGTTGAACAAAAAATAATAACTCTAAAGCTTGATTGACTGTCTTCGGTAGATCAGAACAATGTGGAGGATGATCATCATCAGTCAGTAATCGTCCCGGAAATACCTCATCCACATATCGCGTTGTATTTGATAGATTTGTACTCTCACGTGCCATACTTATAAAACCAACAAGATTTCATTTGCAAGAAGAATAGTAAGAACACTGAGAAATTTCGACGATGTTGGCCATCTTTGCCAATGTATCTTCTCCATTTTACTAACTACTTACTGATCGATGCGAAAAATATTTATTTTGCAATGCGAGTTTACTCTATAACTTCATTCTATAAATACATTTATTATCGTTCTCCATCGATAATTAGATGATTGTTCTTTCTCTTAGATATAGAATGGGTTATTTAATGCGCTTTTTTTAGGGTGAGCGTATTTCAACAATTAACCAGTGACTCAATTTTATATCGAAGCACTAATCATCTATATGAGATATTAAATCTTTAAATTTATTAACTACAATATATCTCGCTAGCAGTGAAAATTATTCAAACTAATTTTTCTTTATTTTTTTTAATTGATAACATAAAAAGAGTTGCCATTATTTGATACTCCCGAGCCGTTCCAACGAATTGTTCGTTGTGATACAGGATGACCTTTCCATTGATCCCAAACTTGAATTCCAGCATTGTTTTGACCAATATAGATTGCAGCATGACCTTGGTATTTTCCTGAAAGATAGAATCCTATTTTAATTGTCCATAGATTTGGAATTTCAACATACCATTGGGAAAAGTAGCAATTGCTGTACCTCTAGTAAGAGATGCGCCTCGTACCTATGAATAAGCATTCTATTCCTATTTAATCTTGAAATTCTTTCATTACTAACCTTTACACCTCTTACCCAAGCACTAGTAGTTCGAGAATCACCAGTACATACTCTACAATTATTTATATACATACTATAATGAAATAGTAAGACGACTAACTTACTTTACAAAGCTTACACATTCTCCACAATATTGTCCTTGAAATAAAATAATTATTTAGAAAATCTGATAAATGTTTAAATAAATAGACTTTTCATACCTCGTGGATAACACAATACTTGTCCTGTATAATTTTCAGGATTACTACATACTTTACCTATTCAATAAACAAACATACATATATTGCTGTCTTTCATATATAAATCAGCTTACTGTAAACACCATTTATAATGATGAGTAGTAAAAGTACGGAGACCAAATTAGTCATTGGTATTTTCACTGTTCTAAAACTTATATTTGTGACGATCTTTGATAGTATGTATAAAAGAGAGTATTTATTTGAGAAAGAACTCTTACTGTGTTGTATCTTTTTCGTCTCCCACATTTTATATATATACTCAGTATGGCATTAAGCATGTAGAAGAACGCAATAGTGTCCGACAATATGATAACGAAGATAGATGTCTTTTTAACATTGTAGAAAGAAGAGAAAGAAACAGATAAGGAAATACGAAGTCATATGGATTGTCACAAGATTCATCAAATGTTTTTATCCGAGGAGATAAAAAATACGCCATTTCAACACATTGTTCGAAAAAAACAAATATGGACAACCTTTGAAGCACGTGTACAGTTTGAAACTTAGATCTGCTATTACCGTGTAAAAAAACTTCTTACATGCGAACTGTGCATCCTCAGCTTTAGCAAGATATATTATGGAAGATACATGTGTAGGAACAGCAGCAGCTATTGCTGATTACTTAATACAATAAGGAAAAAGAACTTATTTGAAAAGAAGGATTCATTTGCTAATTTCTTCCTAGTTATAGATATTTAAAAGAGAGAGAGAGAGAACGATAAAAGCATATGTTGACTCAAGTATTACGTATCACTTTCATCTATTCGTTTTTCACATTCTAAAAAGCAAATCAATGTTGGCTGAGAAGTCACTAAAGTCAGACGAAAAAGTTGCGAATCAAGTTTCACGACAACGACAAATACGAGCAAATGAACCAATTTCATTTCGTATTGTAAATCCGCACAAAAGTGGACAAAACATCAAAGAATATCGATGGTGGTTTCCTACATTTTCAACGATTCATCAATGTTCTTCTTCGAATAGAAACAAAATCAGGTGAAATAAATGATTTAATTGAATACTATCGACAGAATATTTGTGAAATCAATGAACATCAATCTGTTATTCATGAATTTGAAAAAACTTACGATAAGAACAATGCTTTAGATTGGTAATATTTGCAAAAATGTCAATCAACCACTTTTTTATGAAAATTTGAACACGTGTCTTCGTACACAAAATCTACAGTTGATGCTTCTTTTCGGATTTTTTATTCGTGATCTTACTGAAAATCTTCGAATATTACAACAACAACAATCAGAAACAAATATAACCGTCTATCGACAAGTAGCATTGTTGTTTCTCGATGGTAACATTTTGTTTGATTGTCATCGTGAAAAAGTTCTTTTTGAAATTAATATTGATTCTCAAATGATTAGCAACAAACCATTTGCTAATATATCATCTGTATCTTCGTTTGTTGATGAGGCGGAAGTTCTTTTTATGGTTAATACTTTACTTAAAGTAAACAATATAGAAAGAACTGATCAGATGACCACTATTCAATTGACTTTATGCAATGAGAATGACCATGAATTAACTAATGTTTATAAATATTTAACAAGCGAACAAAATGATGGTTCTCTAGCACTCGGTGATATTTTACTCGATGTGGGTCAATTTGCCGAAGCAAATCGTGTATTCTTACGTTTACTGTCTGATTTACAGTCGGAAGATATGTACAACTGTTATAATCAACTTGGTATCGTTGCTGCTGAACAAGGAAATTATCAATTAAGCATTGATTATTTTCAAAAAGCATTCGAAAATATTAATGATCATGATCCGATTAGTATTGCTACTACATGTTTAAGTCAGCTGTAGACAAATATATAGAAGCAAAGACTTCAGGTTCCATGTACCATCCAAATCTAGCTGTATGTTTTAATAACGTTGGTCAACTCTATGCAGACATGGAAGATTACAAGGAGGCCATTGATTATTTTACTATTGCTTTGAAAATACACCGACAGATTTCTCCTGGTGATTATACAAAAGTGAAAGAATATTACGATCGATCATTGCACTTCTATATGAATTCTGTGCCTTCCGATCATCCAGATCTTATTCGATTATATCGGAATATGATAGTAACTTTTAAAGAAATGAAGGAATATGCAAGAGCTTTGGGAATATCAGAACAACTTCTGTCGCTATCTTGAGGGTGAGAAAAAAAGAGCATGGAACGTTGCAACTATTCAACTAGAACTAGGAGGATCTCTTCTAAATTTTAAAAATATTTCTTAAACGGTTGTGATAGTTCATATAAAAAAAATGGTGTAGGATTGAATTCTTCAACATCTCTAGAACCTTTTTTTATTACACATAACTGTTAATTTAAAAAGATTATGCCAGGTAGTAAGCATCCTTAGAACATTCAGCACACTGCACTTCGTTCTTTAAGAACAATCGACTGATATACATGAATATTGTTTTAAGTTTATTCAAAACAAAGAAGGAAAAGTCTTCATTGAAATAAAAGTATTTATAGTTGTTATCTTTGGAAAATAAAGTTTTTTTTACATATAATTAATATAATCGTCGTAACATAAGTGTTCCAATTAAAAGCGTAGCCAAAGTAAAAAATGAAACCTGAACAGTTGTTAGAGCCATACTTTCTTCACTACAACTTGAATCAACATGTCCAGCTGTTCCTGGTGCTGGACAACCATGAATTTCAATTGCACATGATGCACGATTGCATGTTACAGCATTACAGACACCTTTTAAATCAAATGACTGTGGTGTAGCCTTAGAAGAATCACAGCCATCGGTTGTGCAACATTTGCAAACACATTTTGTACTTTCACTAGTGTGAAATAACAATCCAGCCAATATACAAATAAAGATTAATACCTTCATGCTAAACTCTTTTTTAACGAAATAGTATTAAAGAAAATGTTCGTAAATTAAAAATATTAGGAAAGAAACAGGCGGATAACAGACCTTTAAATACAAGACCTATTAGCTGAAGACAAATAAAGATATGAATTTTAAAAAAAAAGAGAGAAAATTAGTAAGAGAGCGATAAGAATATTGCATAGGTAAATATGAAACGAAGTGAAATGGATGAAGAAGATTCGAGAGAATGAAGTTAGAAGAGAATAGCTTGATGAATCAACTATCAAAACATAAAGCAACACTGCATCACAGTAGAAAGAAGAGGTCCACAAGAATTAAACTTTATCTTTTTACTCCTTTAACTCTTGCCACCCCTTTTAACTAAAGAGAATAAAAAAATAACGATAAGAACGTCAATTGGTTCTGATTACATGAAATTTATATTAATAATAAAAAGCAAAAGAACAAATGTATAGATAAGATGTGAACGATATCAGTTCAGTTTGTTGATCAAGTTAACAAGATTAGTTGTTGAGTTAATATCATATTAATTTATTGTTACTAAATTAAATGTGTTCATCGAGTCTACTTCCCATCTTCCTGAATCGGCAAACTTGAGAGAGTACATCGTTTAGTTCAGGATCTCGAAGAGCATGTTGAATAGCTCGATTTTGCGAAAGAGATATTCGAAGTGTAATGTCAATGATGTAATCAAATAAGATATGTCCGACATAGAGTCTATCTGTATTGAATGACCATTGACCAGTGCAGATCAACACTTAGACTCCATATAAATTTGATATCATCGTATATCATTCGAAATAGCAGGAGTAGACATTCAGTGACTCTGATCGATCTTTGCTTGTTTTATTTCATGGCTATTAACATTCAATGTACTTACTAGATGGTATGGCGTGTCGATTAGTGTGTGCGATGAAAAGAAAAATATTTGTAAATCGTTACTGATACTGAAATTCTGAATGAAGAAGGCTAATTTTGTTAGTACACACGAGATGGGTCGAAGATCGCTAATATTTACTAATATTTGCGATAACAAAGACGCGTTATTAAGAGTGAACTGAAAATTCATGTCCATACTATGAGAAAGTTGTATAAGCGCAACACGATATAGCAAACAGATGGTTAGATTTTGGAATTTGAATTCTATTGTTCAATAACATTTTCTACGTCTATTCTTTGTTCGTAGTCTCGATATTTCATCATCATACTCTCAAACAATATAATGTTTTATCAATTTTAAATGATTCGATTGTAGCGTCATCTTTATGTGCGTATATACGTAGAATAGCTGAATGTGTGTACCCAATGGTTCTTATTTCGAAAAAGTTTGCATATGAATTTCGCTTCAGATGGATGAAAAAACGGATATTATCAAACAAATATTTTGGGACTATGATAGTTCATTACAAATTAAAAGTATATCGCGTCCAACAGATGGTTATACGAATTCAGTCTATTTCATCACATTTAGTAACGACTGTAATGTGGAGCTCGTTTTAAAATTTTTAGAACCTGGTAACAATACTGAAGTTGTTTTCTATCGATTATTGCATCAAAATGCCGTCGATTCTTTTCCTGTGCCAAAAGTTTTAAAACATGACTCAATCCTTCAAAGTTATTATATATCTTCAAAACTTTCTGGTCTCCCCTTATCACAATTGTGGGATTCGATGACACATAAACAGCGGCTAGAAACGTATCGAAAATTGGGTACACTCGTTGGACAATTACATTCACAGTTCACTTATGACAAATGTCGTTATTTACAAGGTCAACAATTTCCTAGTTGGAAAGATATGTTTAGTGATAGAATTGAAAAACAAATTACACAGTTCAAAGGAACGATGTTCGAAGAACTTGGGAATGTTATTTACGAATATTTGGTACAAAATATTCACTTAATCGATTATCATATAGTACCTAGATTACTACATATGGATTTGCATTGTGCAAATATTCTAATGATCAATACAGAAATTACAGGTATTTTAGATGCTGCCGATGCACTTATTGGACATAATGAGTATGAATTGATGAGAATTGAAAAAGGACATTTTGAAGAGACAGAAAATGCTGAGTACCGAAACGAATTTATGTGTAGTTATACGAACTATGTGAAATTAGATGATGGATATGAGAAACGACGACGATTTTATTCATTATCAAGAGAACTAGTTGGAATGAAATGTTTGTTAGATTATGATAATCAATATGCACAAAGTGGATCCGTCGAACAGGACATGAAAAATATTGAAAATAAGATCAAATCTATTATTAAAACCAACTAACTATGTTGATGAATGCGCTACTATTGAAAATAAAAGTCAATCTCTTGTAGCAATACCTAATAAATTTGTATCGAAAGAGTACTCACGACATAGATGGTTGTTAAAAATAGATAATGGGCCATTTCTTCCAAAGGAAGCATCGTCGGCCGACAACCGTCATACAATAAGTGCAATCAAATTAGTTGTGAATGAAAAAAGGAAACGACCTGTATGTTCGTTTGATTTCATCAATTAAATGACGATATAAAGGTTCTTGAAAACAACTAATAACATATTTTACTGTTGGTCGATTTTTTGCTTATTAAAACGAGTTCTTTTAATGGCTGTAACAGCTCTTTCAACAGTAACACAAGCAACTAATCATTGATTTATATAGAAATATATTCAAAAAAAATCAAATGAATGATATTGAATTTTGAAAAATAATCTATTGGGTATTATTTTCATTTGTGCTATTATGAATTCTCAATGTGCCATGTAGTTAAATTTTTTCGCGGAAAGGTCTTTTGTTATATTTACATTGTTTCTTTATATATGTGTAATTTTCTTTGGAAAGCATTTTTAGCCAAATTTTTCTTCTTCTTTACGGAAAAGCAAACAAAAAAGACGGAAAGATCAATAATTGTTAGTATTTATTTTCTGCTGAATTGATTTCCTCTTATCATTCTCGTTTTTTTCTGCAGAAGTCGGCGAATATAGTAAAATTTTTCATCACTCATATTTAAAGATAAGCGTATGATATGAAAAAAGAAACTAAAATTATTGTGAAATATCAATTCATTTTCGTATTTTATAGGTGATCAAGTCAAAAACATAAATTCATTCCTTTACACGATCAATGAAAAGACTTTCACAAAAGGCATTTTAAGGTCTCGTATGTCGCCTATTCACTCACCGCTTTCTTCTGCTGAAGTTTGTCTATATAAGACCGTCAGAAAAACCGCTTTTTAGTCAATTTTTTATGCATTGTTGCCATAATTTTATATACTCATTCTCTTTTTCAGATTTATTAATCCAGTATGGCATCTGACATTTGGAAAGGCATAAAACAATCAAACGAGAATCTCACCTGTTCTTTTAGCTCACAAACAAAGAATAATATCATTCTAAGTAGACTTTAATCTGGCTCTGGAAATTCAAACCAAATTAGACAAACAGTATACAAAACGGAGAAAAATTCCAGATTTTTTTGTCCCAAGAAAAACCACCATTGATTGTTTGATTCTTGTGGTCTCATGCCATATCGTAAAAATTCAATATCTTGGGGAAAAAGCCGTTAGGGCCCAAATTCTTTTGAGCTTTTTCATACCTCATCTCATTGATGTCTACTCATAGCCAAAAGATGGGCTCTAAACTCTTTAATCACCTCGGGAGGTTCCCTCGTGAGTACGGCCTCTACAACAACTGCAATCCGTTTGAATTACCGCGAGTGAAATAATTGAATTCGAACAATCTACTAATAATTCGATAAAGTTGAGTTTCCGAACAGTAGTTATAATGTCGATAAAGAGACCATGACATAATGGCATCGGTATACATTACATGAGCATTAGTGTTTGCATTCGATGTCCATTTATTATATTCGACTGTGTTCACCCTCAACGATCATCTTCAGCTGAAGAAAGAAAACTGATTTTTAGTCGATTGAATGAAAGATCTATCGAAATGCTATGCTTATTTTTCAAACTCTCCGATTGTTTGACAGATTAGAATGAGAATATAAGACATGATATTTTGCAGTTCATTATTTAGAAAAACGATTATAAATAACAAAAGTCACGACTATTTATTTCTCTCTCTCTCGCATGAAAAAACAAATGCTAAAATATCGTGTTTCAACATTCTATCACGCACATTTATTAGTTAAAAAACAGACCGATGAATCAATCAATTCTTTAAATTTCAATTTGATAATAAACTACGAATATATTTCTCCATTTGAATGCTATTAAAACACTCAGACAAGCAATATTTTTGCGAAAATGCCAAGTGCTTGTTGACTGAGCACGATCGAAATATTCAACCCAGGATAGTTTCACCTTTTTCTTGCTTCAACAAGTATTCAAAATACTTTTGTGCATTATTACTCCGAACGTAAGTCTTGTTATTGCCTCTCTGTCTACGAATATTTTAGTACTTGCATTAGTTCATAGAAAAAAAAATGAGCTATTTGTGGTAGTAGATAGTAAAATACTTATGATTCAAAGTAAAGAAATAAAAAGCTTGCATTCTTTATTTGATAATGGATAAGCATATGTACTTTTAAGTTTTTTACGAATCGTAATTCAATTTGTAAACATAAAAGAATCATATAGTTACTGACGAATTTGTCTTAACCATTGTGCAATTGTCTTTTTAAACGTCTGTTTGTAAAGTTCTGATGGAAGAACAAAGACAGCAAAGATAAGCATTGGTGGTACATAGGAAATAAAATAGCCGCAAAGGTATAACCATGGATTACTCGCTGGATCCACACATCCTGAAACTAACGAGAGAATCACACGAGGTATAGCTAACATAAGCAAAATACAAGGACTGATCAGCAATTGTTTGTGTTCACTCATTTGTTTAAGAACATGTTCTTTGAATGTTTGCTTGTCTCGTGCCTCAGATCGTTGTCGAGCAGTTCCGAACATAATAAACAGAGCAGAACAAAGATTTACGATGAAGGGTACTATTAGATGAAAAAAGAGAATAGCTGTATTGTAGCTCTGCAGAAAACGAGAATAACGATAGAGACACAAGACATGATGTTCCGTTACGTATTCGATTGTTTCATTTTTTACTGTTTGCAGTTGACTTTCATTAACTTTGACCGACACATTTACAGATACAATCGAGTCATCGTTGATTAATCGATACTTTTGAAGTCGATATTCAAACAAATCATGTTGAATCGATTCATGAATTAAAGTACATGAGATTAGTATTGGCAAGATCATAATTATCCGTCGAGCCATACGTCTACTCGTTTTTTTGTCGAAATTAACACCTTTTGACACGTTCATAGTTCTTTCAATAGCAACACAAGCATTCAACCAACCATCGAAGTACAAACAAAATTTCAACACAGGACCAATAAATGCACAATCAACTCGATGAACAACTGAACTAACAGCTGAATGAACTTGAATGAGAACAACAAGCCAGAATTTGATTGTAAACATGGTGATTGTCAGTAGGGATGTTATTGACGATACGAGAAGATATATTCCACAACCAACTTTTCTCAATTCTTTATTCCGAAAAGTTATCAACGAGAAAATTCCATTGATAAGACCAATGAAAAACATAATCATAGTAATACCAGCAGCTACTTGTATCAAAGATGATTGTTTTCCAAATGATGTATTTGGCTGGATTTGATTGCGTAGAATATCATTGATGGTCAAGCCGATACCTTTTGTATGCAAACTGCATTGATCACCAACAACACAACTGCTATGCTTTTGCACTAGACAAACGTAGTAAATTAGATCTATTAATATTTTGCTCAAACAGAGAATACTAGCCTATTTGATTGAGAGTAATGTTATTTGGACCAGAGACCCATAGTGTAAAAACTCCTCTTACATTCGGATCGAATGTTGTCACGACCAGAATATAGATTCGATTGATTTCGAGATAACTTCCGAGTTTAAACGGATGACTGCAACTGTAGTTACTTTCTGTAATTAGATTTTCCATTGCGTATGCTGGATCAAAACTATTCTCATATAAGTATCCATAGAGACGAATACTGGTGTTACTATCGAAAGTATATGAACCATTCTGTTCGACATTGATTTGAAGAGTTTCATAGTGGTAGGTTCCTCTTCCACAGATTCGTGCATAAACAAGATTATTTTTTGTCAATTCAGATGAATATGTTACTTGGAGATCTAGTAAATAAATAAATTAAAATTGCAACATAAAAAACTATTATAATAAATATTTGAACTACTAATTTGATAGAAAACGGCTTCGTTTCGACCAAATATTACTACTTCCAATTCGAGTTCACTGTCATAATCGATAAAAGTTTCAACTAATATGTATGTAATGTTGGCTTGTAAATAAGTAGTCATTTTATCGATTGCACCGACGTAATGACTACGACCATCTGAAAGTAATCTTTCAGATGGACTTGAGGGATTGAAATGTTGCACATACAGAAAAGCTTCATGTAGCCCAGTTTTAAACATAAATTCCGAAGTCTGTAAGATTAACAAAGTATAATTTCCTGATTGAAAAACAACTATCTGCGTAGCTGTATATAGTGTATCCATCTGCAGGCAATTTTCGGGATTATATCGAAGACTAAGTCCAGCGAGTTCCAATTGATGTGTTGATTGAACAACAGACGGAAGGGTACCTTCAAATCAAGCAAAGATTTCATATTCAAGTAAATAAATAATTTAATCAATAGTTTTTACCAATCTTATTCATAAAAATTTTATCTGTCCCATAAATAGTAACCAGAACGAGACCTTGTGCATTCTCGACATCTATCGATGACGTTATGACCAGTGTATACATAATATCCAATTCTAAGTAGATAGTTTTAAAATGTTCAACGGAAGAACCTCGATTGGTCTTATAGAGTAAATTCTGTTCAGGATTGTATGGATCAAAGTAATGCTTGTATAGATAGCCAGACGTACTGAAGTTGCTAGTAGTTGAAATAAAATAGTAACCCGATGTGTGCACATTTATCTCAAAAGCTTCATAGTAATAGTTTTGTCGTCGGGAGTTTAGATGGCTACATTTTTGACTATCATTATTCAACTCTACCGAATAGTTTGTTTGGATAGGTTGTGGAATATCATCTACAGATGAATAAAGAATCATTCGTATTTCGTTCAAGTACGTGCTTAGAAGAAAATGAAAAACGACATCTCACCTTTGCGTTTCATAGTGACATTATTTGGTCCATTGACAAATATTGAGAAATTACCCTGTTGATACTTTTGGTCTGCTATTACAATCAATATAAATGAATTGTTGATTTTATGATTGAATGAAAATTCAAAGTCACTGCGGTGTCTTATTACATTGATGGTTTTTATTACATCTACTGAGAGGTCCAATAAAGTAAAATTGTTCCCAAGTAGAAATCCAGATATTTTCATGGTACTCTCACTGAGGATAGTAGAAATGCCTGCTTCGATGACAGTGATTTCTATGACTTCACAATAGTAATCTAATGAAACATAACTCGGATGATTACATCTATGACTCATTGGTGTTAGAGCTGACTTGTATACAGATTTTACAGGTCCTGGAAAGTCTATAAAAATCAAGAGAAACAGAAAAAGAATGACTATTTCGTTTGAAAAACTAAAAGTACACACTTGTCTCATTCAAATTGACGGGAAATAGTCCAGTTAAAATCAGTGAAAATGAAAATGTTACGTTTGAATAGATTGTTGATATGATTAAATAATACGTACGATTAGAATGAAAATTAATAGTAAACTTTATTTGACTAATATTATAATTTTCATCATGATGAAAAAGTAAGTTTGCGGCAAGATTATCAAAATCAACATAATTCTCGTACAGATCGATGTATAATGCCTCAGTGCTATTGATAAAAACATCGTAATTTCCTTGGTTGGAAACATGAATATGTACACCTGCATATAAATATATCCGTTCATTAGAGTATCTCAAATATTTAGAACTCTCTCTCGTCACCGTTGACTTATATTCTGATTTATGAAGAATTGGAGTACCTATTAAATAAGGAAAAACCGTGCGTGATTTCAAAATATTTGCAAACACATGAAGAAGAATTGAGAATCTAATTAAAACATGACAACAACAAGTAAACCTGTGGTCGATGTTGGTAATACACTTGTCGACATTGTGTCCATTGTTCTCTGATCTGTAGAGTCTAGACCAGCAAAATATTTCACATGGTAATCATAAGAATACAAATGTCAGTATTTCAATCACACTTACTACAAGTATTGTTTGAAAGTAAAAATTTTTGGATATACTTATGATTCGAATCAGTGACATATATATTGCCAAAGCTATCGAAAGCCATAAGCATAGGCGATCTTAAGTGATCAGATGCATCGCTTGATCCATCACAGTTTACAATGCATCGAAAGCCGTACGGAGTTGATGCAACTATACGATCATTCGAAGTATCCACAATATAAACGTAACTGTTTGCATCCAATACAACACTATTTGGTCTGCTGAGTACACCAGTATCTAACGTTCCAGCAATTGTAATTCCATTGCCATTGCCCGAACGAAACAGTTGAACTCGATCGTTGCCATAATCTGCTACATATAAGTCAAGATTAGTGTTAACAAATATTCCTTGGGGATTGACGAGCATATTTGCTGCGGATCCTTTGACGCCGCTACCAGCAACAACTGTCATCAAATCTGATTCGTCATACATTAGCTTTGTGACAATTCGGTCATACGCAGGCATAGAGCAGTAAATGACATTTTGAACGGAGACGAAAATTGATGTACATGTTGCAGAAAATTGTGTAACTATCTCGACAGTTGCAGTTGCATGTATCCATCTGTAAACTTGACTGTGGTCAAGATTGCTGGTGTACATATCACCTGTAGGTAAGAGAAACAAACCGTGTGGTGTATGCGAACGATCATATCTTGATCTGATGTAATCATTGCTATTGTAAGAACATTTATAGATATCAAGATAACTAAAGTGTGTTATGAACATAGTGTTATTTTTATCAATGAATAATGCCTTTGGTGTGGCTGATATCGTTCCCAGTGGATGATCTCCAAATGTAATAGCATTAGGATTCCACTGTGCACATGCCGACAGATTCGGTGAATTGTACGCTGTTTCTGCAATTACATCGATATGTTTAATGACGAAAACTGACGATCATATTCAACATACCTGCACTATTTCCTAATACAAATGCATTTATTATAATATAAAACAAAATTAGAATATTTTTGACAATCATTTCTATATAAAATAAATCTTTGTAACGTTCAACATCAGCCAAAATAAATGTTAAAATGATTCTCTTTTACAGAACGTGACTGATGTGATTTTATCAAAGCTGATTCAACATTTTAAAATTGTCTAAATGTCATTTTTTCTGCGAGAGACAACATGAAATCTTTGTATTTATATAACAACCTGTTTTTGACGAAGAAAAAACCTTTTATTCTCAAAGTTTTTCTAAAAAGATCATGAATCGTTGTTCCTAACGCTAAAGCTGTTTTTGCTAATTGTGTTATTGAATAATACATTGCTGATATTGCGATAAATAATGAATCAAATTTTCCAGTAATTCTCCCGATGAAAATCTTTGAAAGTAATGATTTAAAACTCTATTACTCATTTGTTGATGTTGATTTTGAAGAAAATCAATCGTATGATAGAGTTCATTTAAGCATTTTTCAAGTTGGTTTCTATCAGTTTGAATCAAATGTTTTCGATGATGAAATGATCCACGATAAATTTGATGAGATTTTGTTTGTGTTAAATTGAAAAATGTTGACCAAAGTTTCAAACACTCATTTAATTGTTGACTTAAATTTTCTAATTCATCGAAAAGATCAGGCAGAAATAAACCGTTAACTGCATGAATGCGAAGATTTTCACTTGTATTCAAATCCAAATTTGAACATTCATTGATAAGTATTAACTTAAAATTGAAAGCGAAGTAAATGCTACTAGTGAATCATTCAGAAATGGCTTATCAACTCAAATGATATCATTTATCGATTATTTTCGGCTCATAACTCAAGCAAATAATTTTGTTACATCTTTGAATACAAATATTTAT
>Ga0209930_1002368_pt1 | contig 22808 bp, 21 predicted proteins | sample ThiBiot_500_biof_2_FD_183948 | JGI IMG/M metagenome (GOLD analysis project Ga0209930, IMG submission 183948) | Wastewater bioreactor microbial communities from Cape Town, South Africa - Thiocy_cont_500_biof (SPAdes) | ecosystem: Engineered > Bioreactor > Thiocyanate-remediating >... | reverse complement strand
CTATCTGATGATCTACTACCCACAACTTCTCTATTACTCAAGTTTTTCTATCTAAAACTGTAAGACACACAAGTGTACATATACTCTTAGTAGCAAATCTACTGAGCCAATTCTCTGCAACATTTTCTTCAGGAAAATCGGAGTTTCATGTGTTGGTACTACTCCAGCTGGAGAATACCAGCAGCAAAATTTTAATGTTTGGACATCAGATTAGAACTCCCCGAGCCCGATAACCTAGGATCCAACTAACTTCGGATCATAAATGGTCAATATTAGTCACTATAATACGTACTGTTTCCTGATTGGACCGGACAAACAAGTTTTAAGACTTTTTCCTACCCATTTTAGAAGCCTATAACCATTTCTTTCAGAAAAGGGAATAATAGAATTTCACGTTGGTTGCCAAATGCAACAATTGGTGAAACAATTATCGGAGATCCTTTGGAACCAACATCGAATATTTTTAGTAATTACATATTGTTCGATGAGAATTCGAATTTCATAGCAAGTCAACAATCTGCCAATAGAATTCTTTTAATAAACATTACCACATGTTAAACATTCACATAGTCATTTTCTTTTCAATAGAATTTATCTGCATACATATAAATACACTTGAGTAATTTCACTAGAAAAGAGAACAAGGTTTTTATTTTGTAATTGAAACTGTTATCCAATCAGAAAAGAAATATTCGTTATGCTGAGAAAACTGAATATATAGTTATATATATATCCCGTTGTGAACACTTTCTTCCCACGGAATCATTCTTGTATTGATATTATTTTTTTTCCAAGAAAAAGTCGTATCACTACAGTATATTATCTTTTGATAAGATTAAGAGTGCTTCATATGTTTGCAAACATGTTTCCGAAAGTGTATTCATATCATTATATATATTCATTGACGGTTCGGTGAAAAAATTTCAAAGAGGACAATAAAATATTTTTGAAGTATACACAAAAGAAATTTCTCTTTTTCTACTACCGAATCTTTGCCTATTACGTATGTCATAATTTTTTCTCATTGTGAAAGGAAGCATGATAAAATATTCAGAGATTATACTCTCACGATTATGTAATTATACTACGTTTGATTACGAAAACAATAATTTCTTATATTCCATGTATTACACAAACCAATCGAGTGAACATAGGGGGCACTGCACTATTAGTCATACTTGCTGTTTTTTAGAAGGTTGGTTTTTTCCAATTTGTAATAAAAAATAAATAAAACATTCATGGCATGACTAACTATGTTTTGCTCTGTTTATTGCAAAATGACGTCGAATGAAGAAACATCAACGAAAAATAATCATTTAAATGACATGATTATCATATGGTTAGATGAAACATTAAAAAATCCGGAAGAATTATTGACATCTCAACGTCCAACTCTACTACTTTCTTATATAAAATCAATTCAAACCTTTACTGACATTTTGGAATGTGAAAATTATATCAACAAAATGGAAGATCTGAGTATATTCTTAGTTGTTTCAGGATCTCTCGGCGAGAAAATAATTTCAAATATTCATCATTTACCACAAATAACTTTCATCTACGTATTTTGTGTTAATAAAGATAGACATGAATTATGGACTGAATCGTTCAGTAAGATACGTGGTGTATTCATTGACGATCTATCTCTATCAACACAGTTGAAAAATGATGTGTGTTCTCTATCAAATATTAATTTTCCATTTGGTCTATTCGATTCTACTCAACAAACATTACAAGATTTAAATCAAGAACAAGCTTCATTCATGTGGTTTCATTTGATAATCGAAGTACTATTTCGATTACCGCGAACATCCGAAGCTAAAACAGAAATGATATCAGAATTTCAAGAAAACCAAGCGCAATTAGAAAAATTAGCAGAATTCGAGGAAGTCTATGACGCCAAGGATGCTATTCGATGGTATACAGACAATACATTTGTTTTTCGATTATTCAATAGAGCATTTCGTAAACAAGATTTCGAAACTATTTTCAAATATCGTTATTTTCTTGTCGATCTATATTCTCAACTCTCTTCGTTGCACAATCAACAATATCAAAATCGAAGTGGCTCTCTAATTGTCTTTCGTGGTCAAATGATGTGCCAAGAAGAATTGATGAAATTGAAACAAAATGTTGGTCATCTTATTTCGATCAACACATTTTTCTCGACTTCGACGTCTTGTCATATAGCAGCAAAATTCTCTGGTAATGGTGAACATCTATCGAATGGGATTGTCTCAGTCATTTTTCAAATTACAGTCGATCTTTCCGTTCCTAATCGACCATTTGCTAATATCAGTCAATTAAGTCGCATCGAAGATGAACATGAAATTCTTTTTTCATTAGACACAGTCTTCCAAATCGACAGTGTCGAACTCGACATCGATTCCATATGTTTTGTGAAATTGAGTTGGACTGATGGAACGAATAAAAAACTGAAGGAAATGAAACAGTTACTCGGCTTGTTGGATTACTATGCCAAGCAAAATATTGGTGATCATCCATCTATATTAACATTTGGTTTGTTTCTTTCCAAAATGGGATTTACTCAACATGCTCTTCGCTTTTATATGTATCTTAAAAACGTATTACCGATCGATCATCAAGATCGAGGAGTTTTGTATAACAATCTTGGTGAAGTTTTACGTAAATTAAAATATTTCAATCAAGCTCGTCATCATTTTGAACTTGCACTAGAATATTATACTGATACCATTTCGTTTTTTCATCCTCTCTGGGCTATATTACACAATAATATTGCTCTTCTCAACTCAGCATGTGATCGTCCTAAACAAGCTCTCAAATTTTATCACTCTGCCTTATTGGTTATTACTAGACTATCTCAGGAAAATGATTCAGAAATGACTTTTGTACAAGAACTCTTGACTTCTGTTTATTATGGAATGGGCTCTGTCTATCTTGAATTGAATCAAATTCACAAATCAATTCAACTTTATGAGAAAGCACTCGAAATTGAATTGCGTATACTTCCATCTGATCATCCAACACTCATAGAATCCTATCTTTCAATGGCTGAAGTGAATACTATACTGACACAATATTCAAAGGCAATTCAAAACTATGAAGAAGCAATGAGAATTGCACAAAAAAATCTACTGACAAATGATTGGAAATTTCTATCTCTTCATCTTAATATTGCTATTTTGGCCTATTATAAAGAAGAAAACATATCGAAAACAATCATGCATTGCTCTCAGGCATTATGCGTGTTAGAACGATTAACATTTTCATTGACAAATGCAGATCGACTCAATGCCTACGAAGTTTTAGAGATCTTATATACGAATACCGATATGATAAATATTGCTGTCCGAATGTGGCAACGATTTATTGATGCGGACAAAAATCGATCTAGTTTCGAAATGGAACGTGTAGATCGCTATAATCTTCTGATACAAATGGATAGATTAGAAATATCGTGTAGACATTTCCATGAAAATCCTAAAGAAATAATCTCTACTGACAACAAACAATCGATAGTTGCATCGATCTCACTTCGTAAGGCAATTACTCGATGTGAGATTGCTGATTATTGGCGAGCTAAAGGTTATATCAAAGAAGCGATCGCTTATTATACATGGTTGCTTGGAATATTCTCAACAGCATATAAGTCTGAATACAGTCGACTGCATAAGTCTCGTTTGCATAATAATTTAGCTGCATCTTATCAAGATCTAAATGATAATCACATGGCATTGTATCATTATCAATTGGCATTAGATATTCTTACCTCTGACGAAGAACATATATCGATGCAAACTGCAATTACTCACTATAATATTGCTTTAATTCATATGAACCTTACCCGATTTGATCAAGCTCAAAAATATCTACATCAAAGTTTAGAGCATTTCTTAAGACTATCAAAAAAACCGGATATCAAACTTGATATTGAAATATTTAATGCTTTCGCGAAGATATACGAGCAATGTAATGAATGGCACAAAGCACGTGATTATTATCAACGTATTGTAGATCAAATCAGACAAGATACGCCTGATCATCGGTCTCTTATTCAATACGAAAAACGATTACAGCATACTATTGACAAAATCTCATGTTCCTCTAATAATAGAGTCATTTTTGGGTGTACTTGTGGCTTCGGTCTTGCGCTTTGTCTATTTTTATTATATAAACATCGTGTAACCTAGTCTAACAAAATAAAGAGAGAGAGAGACGTTTCATTCGAATAATGGATATATTGACGATCGTTGTTTCATTTATTTGTGATGAGAGAATAACTCATTCTGTTGACAAATAAAAGGTAAGTGTTTGCTGAAAACGACTAGTGATGAATCATTTCATCATAGAGATGACGAGTAAGAAATATCCACCTTGATATCACTATCTTATTCACATTTTTTTCTTCTATAACACGAGTCAATGAATATATGAGACATTACTTTTGTTTCGTATATAAAAAGTTAAATCGGCAGTGAAAATGTCATTTCACTTTACCGCATACAAATCAGTCAATCGTTCAACTTATATTATAACAAATGGCAGTTGCTTTAATTCCTCTTGGTTGGGAAGCTCTTTTGTGGGGCGTAGGTGCAATTAGTGCTGCTGTATTGCTATCAAAAACAGCAGATGAAGTTATAAAAAACTCTTGACCAAAAAAGAATATGATAAATAAATCATATGAATATCTTCTACGATCTTTATCTGTATTTATGTATTTTTCTGTAATATAGTACAGACAGGTACAATGGAAAGCTTAAGTTTTGGTCGAAAGTAACAACAAAACAATGAAATGAAAGTTAAACAATTGTTTTCTTCATAACCTATAGAGTTAAGCAAATGGAAGGTTCAGTTTACCGTCAATTGACTCAAAAAATCATTGCAAATAAACGGTCTCTACTTGTTGCATTTCAACAAGCGGAGAAAGGTGTTCTCTACGAAACGATGTTTCAAGGTTATACTTTTTTTCTATTCTAGTCCAATTCTGAAATGATGGAAAATTTATATCAATGGAAAGATATTCTATTGGCTATATTTAAATTGATTGATACGAATAATTCAGGTTCGATTTCTAATTCAACATGAAAATATTCGCTGTTCGGATCTTAACAGTTATGTTAACGAGTTGACAAATGCAATCGATTTAGATGGAAATCGTCAAATTGATTTCAATGAATTCTTTGGTAAAAAAGAGAAACGAAATGTTTTTTTTTAATTTCATTTATTTCAGAAGGTTTTCGATTGATCAGTGTTAAATAATCGTTGGAATCCAGAAAAAAAACAGACTTTTAATTATTTATACAAAAAATTCTTTTTCTTTTTATATTGACTTGTTATCAAACTACGACACGTCGTAGTCCTGAAGTAGCTAAAATATAATATTTTAAATGCCAACATTAAGAAATAGGCAATATTGTCTTTACTTCAATGACTCATTCCATAATCTCTGATTGCTTCGGATTCGTTGAAATTTCGAAGCAAGAAAAATCTGAAGTCAATGTCAGATTTATAGTCAGTACATAGTATTCAACCAACTTATATGGCATTAATCTCGAATTTAAAATCCTTTCGCTTGCTTGTTATGATAACATCTATGAAACAAGATATAAAGGTAAAATTCATTGGTAATAATGTTAAAATGAATACTTTATCAGCAACAAAGTGTGGGTGAAAGTGTTATCACTTGATATAAATAAGAATACTTTTTTTTGTTTATCCATCAAAATAATACTGTAAAATTAGTGGGAAAAAAACAACAATGATCGATTCATCAATATCGCTTTCAACTGCAAGCAAAGAACTACGTAGACAACTTAATATTCCAGTAGTCCAAAACTTCCATCTTGTATGGTTAGATGAAAGTATCGACGAAGATAATAACAAAGAATACTGTGAATCAGTTGTGAAATTACGGCAAATTGTTAACACTATTAATACTTTCACTGATGTAGATGAATGTATTGATTTTATTACTGATATCGAGTGCGGACTATGTATTATGCTGGTATCGGAATTATTTTTTGAGATTATTGCCTTTATAATTCCAGAAATCCATCAAATAAGTTCAGTTTACATATACGATCGTAATAAATCGCTTTCAAAGAACTGTTCTTCAGAATTACAGTCTAAAGTGAAAGGTATTTATACAGACATCACGTTGATCTGTAAAGCACTCAAAAAGGCTACTCAAGATTGCGATCGTAACGCCATCAGTATTAGTTTTGTCAAGCCACATGATGAAATTTCGAATCAAGTTCTAGATCAGGTCGATTCATCCTTTATGTATACGCAATTATTCAAGGAGATTATTCTTACTATTGATTTCGAACAACAACATATGAATGAATTTCTAATGTATTGTCGACAACAATTCATCGCCAATGCTAGCGAACGGAAACATGTTGATATGATAGAAAAAGACTATCGCCACCAACAACCAATTTGGTGGTATACCTATCCATGCTTCCTTTACTCCATGCTCAATAGAGCATTACGTTTAATGGAAGTGGATCTTATAATTAAAATGGGATTTTTTATTCGTGATCTTCATAATCATATTGCAGAACTTCATTTACAACAATATTCTGGATGTTCCGATAAGAAATCATTCGTGGTGTATCGTGGTCAAGGCTTGTCTCTAAAAGACTTTGATGATTTGAAGAATGCACAGGGTGGATTATTGTCATTTAATAATTTTTTATCAACAAGTCTTGATCAACAAGTCTTGATCAACAAGTATCTTTAGCTTTTGCAGAAAGTAATCAATGTAATCCTAATCAAATAGGTATTTTATTTCAAATAACTATCGATCCATCAATACCTTCGTCTATATTCGCCAATGTTAAAAATTTTGGTTATTTTAAAGAAGAAGAAGAGATTCTCTTTTCTATGCATTCGATTTTTCGTATTCAATTGGTTAAAAAAATCGATGGATATAATCGTCTCTGGCAAGTAAACTTGACATTAGCCCATGAAAACAACTCACAACTTCATATCTTGACGGAACGACTACGAGAAGAAACGTTTCCACAGACGAAAGGATGGTATAGATTAGGTATCTTACTCGTCATATTAGGACAGTTTGATAAGGCTGAACAAGTATATCAGGTCATGTCTAATCAGACTATGGATCAGGGTTCAAAAGCAAATATTTATGTCATGCTTGGGAGGATTAAAAATGGTCAAGGCCATTATGTTGAAGCTATTGAACTTTATGAGAAAGCACTTGAAATTCAACGAAATCTTTCTGAAAATCATCTAAGTATAGCTGCATTCTACAATAATATCGGTTTAGTGTATAGGAACATGGGTGAATACTCGAAAGCACTCGAATATTATAAAAAAATGCTTGAAATCGACCGAAAAACTCTCCCTGAAAATCATTATTCACCCGCTACCTCGTACCACAATATCGGTGTACTATATTTTGATATGAATGAATACACAGAAGCACTTTCATATTATCAAACGGCACTTGAAATTAACCGAACAACTCTTCCTGCAAATCATCCTGATCTAGCTACTTCTTACAATAGTATTGCTATGGTATTTTTTAATATGGGCAACCATCTAACAGCACTTTCATATCATGAAAAAGGACTTGATATTTATCAAAAAACTCTTCCTTCGAATCATCCTTTACTAGCTTCTTCTTATAACAACATTGGTTTGATATATTTTGACATGGGTGAGTACTTGAAAGCACTTTCATACTATCAAAAAGGAATTGACATGCAACAAAATTTTCTTTCTACGAATCATCCTCTATTGGCTACTCTTTACAACAATATCGCAAACGTGTATCACAACATGGGCAAATACTTGGAAGCCCTCATATATTCTGAAGAGGCACTTAAAATCGAAAAAAAAACTCCCCCTGCAAATCATTCTTCAATGGCTATTTCTTATAATAACATTGGATCTAGATATAAGAGCCTGGGCATGTATCCTCAAGCCTTTTCACATTATGAAAAGGCATTTGAAATCCAAGAAAAAACTCTTCCCGTAGATCATTTCGATTTTGCACAAACTTATAACAATATAGCTTTTGTTTACGATAATATGAAAGAATATTCGAAAACATTGGAGTATTTTCAACATGCACTACGTATTCTTGAAAAATCACGATCTCCTGATAATTCTCATATTAAAGCTGTGAAAGAAAACATCGAACATGTCCAACAAAAATTGAGGGCTGGTTCTCAATGAATTAAAAAAAACTGGATGGCAGTAAAGCAAAAATTTTAACTTGTCTATCTATTGTCAGTTCTCTTATTTCAAATAAATATTATCTCTATCAATATGTACGCCACTGTGATTTTGTGATCAATTAGAAAAAGATGAACATGTATCATTTTAGAAATCTTTTTCTTAATCAGAATACTTTTTAATTCATATCGTATTGTGCCGTTTTTACTTGGTCATATATTATGAAATGTAAGGTGTTCTTGTTTAAATTCATCAAACTTTTATTCCTTTAATAAGATGATTCACTACATGTGAATATTGTAATTTTAATTAAAGTTAAATGTTTGTTCGCAGCTAGATAGATTCCAAAAAAGGAATATTTTAATTACTTTTCAGAAACGTAGAATAACATGGAAAATTGAACATACGTATGTCAAAAATGATTTATTTCAAAATTAATTAGATTTAGAAATTATTCGGAAGAATTTGATGGCATTTCGATGGCTTTTATTCGATTTGTCAATTCAAGAGCTTTGTATTCGTGTGATGGTTCCCAAGACTGAGAAGCAGAAGTATGATAATGAGCAAGACATTCAACTTGTCTTAATAACTGATTTCCACTAAGAAAAATATCCTTTGGATCTGTACTCATCAGTAGTTCAATTTGAGCATCAACAGATGCTCTAACGGCTAAAGAAAGAACAAATTATGCATATAATATATTGGATAGAACAAAGAGATATATTAGCAAACCTTTTAAAATGCCAACTAACGGTGTATATGCTGTTGCGCCATCATTGATTGCTTTTGCTAAAGTTCGAACCTCGGTTAAACATTGTACAAGAGTATTTCCATGATGACCAATAGTATCCATAGCATTATTCGATTCTTTATCGATATCAATCAATCGATCGTTGAGTGAATTAATCTCTCGCTGGATTGAAGACATTTTCTCTGGAAGAACTTTTTCACATTCTTGATATTCTCGAAGAAGAGTTATGTATTTTGCTTTATAATCACTAATACATTGTTCTAAGTCTTGAGTAACTTTTTCTTTTGCTACTTCTTCAGTTTGATTCTCTTTGAGTCGAGCCATTCTTGACAAAACTAAACTCTCATAGTAATTTTTCTCACTTTCTCGATTCGGATTTTCTATCTGAAAATAGACAAAATTAATGTTAGAAATTCAGTCAATTTTCATTAGAGAAAGTCTTACCATTTTAGATGAGGTACGCGTGGTTGTTGTTTTCCGCCATGGTATCCAAGCACTTCGTTCAGTATTTGTTGTTGTATCAATTTTTGAAATTGTAGATGGAATATTCTGAATAGTCTTTTCGACTTGATCATTAAGTTGCATAATTTCTTTAGTTCGACGACGTGTTTCATTCAAAGCAACATTTGCTCCATTAAGTCGACTCTGAGTGACATGTAACAAATGACTATAACGTTCGACTTCTCCTACAAATAAACTTCAGTTTTAAATCAAGATATTTATTAGAGAGAAATATACGCAAGCACATTATTACATCTGCATTTAATTTAAAGAATAATTTACCTTTTTTACGAGCGATTTCTTCATGAAGTTTTTGTTCTTTTTCGTATTCTAATCGAAGTAGATTTTCGATTTCAGCTTTTCGTTTTACATATTCAGCTGTTTCGGGACCCATGATTTCGAGTAATTGTGCCGTATGCCCAGCAAATTCACTTAAAGCTGAACTTTTTAATGACTCGGCTGCTTCAATACTCTTGTTCAAATTCTCAAGAGCATCACCAATCGTACGTTGAGCACTTGCAACAGCAGCCGAAGAACCTAAAATAATGTTTATTATGATCAATTCTTCAGATGATAGAAACACAATAAATATTACCTTTACTCAGTTTAACTAATTCAGCACCTTGTTTAATACTGATAGCCAAGTCACGCACTGAACAGAATGATTCCATAACTGTTGACCGTGCTTTAACATCTTGATCAAGACTTTTAACCAACGTTGGTATAATCTAAAGTTTACCAGTTCATACATTACAGAAAACTAGTTATGAATCTCAAATCAGTTCTATCGATTATAAAATCAAATGTCATCAAAGTTTCAATCAATCTCGATATCAAACTATAGCAAATGAGCAGAAAAGTGAGTGTGCTAGAGAAGCATATATGGTTATGGATAGCGTATTATCTTCTGACTTGAGTATTGTATAAATGAAGCATACTTGTTCCTTCCAAAATTCGCGATGCTTGCTATCTTGTAAATTCGGCACATAATCTGCAACTTTGTAAGCAGCAACGACGATTCGTGATGAGCAAGCCATTGATGTTCGCAGTAAATCTGTTTCACTTCGAATTTTATCATGAGTAATCAGATCTTTAACTACAACTGTATCTGGAGTTGGAAGAGCAACGGCAGTAGGAACTGATAAAGTTTCTACGGGTTCAGTTTCCTCAAGAGCACCCCAAAGATCAGCCATATGTTCTGTTGTATAGTGAAATTTAGTATATCTACAAGGAGCAAGAGTTAATGAGAAATTTGACGAAAAAAACGAGACAAACTAGCTATGAAAATTACATAAAAAAGTAGCTTTCCTTATTTTTTTATATTCGTGATTGAGTAAAAGAGTTACTCATAGGATTTTTTCTTTTTTATATAGAGATTTTTACCCACAGAAAAAAAGAATCATATTTATTTAATGACGACATGTATCTTTCGAGAAATGCAATTACACTATCTTGTGCGATTCTTCGATGCTTTTTAGTTCTTTACCACAGGGAAAAAGAGAAAAAGGTTAGTCGTATACTAGTAGGGTGAATCCATCGAGACCCAACCACTTTTGGGAAATTTTTATTTTCGAGCAAAAGCACTACAGAAGTGTTTTTTCAACGGATTTTTTCAGCGCATCAGACGGGTGGGCAATGAAAAATAGGTGTGGAATAGCTTTTGGGTCTAAAACATACTGAAATCGGTGAGATTTACGATATTCTTTCGGAACATCTACGTTTTTTGTATAAATTATGCATAAATTATAACGAATAAAAGTTACTTTTTAATAGGAAAAATGCATAGATGTTCCGAAAGAATATCGTAAATCTCACCGATTTCAGTATGTTTTAGGCCCAAAAACTATTTCACCCCTGTTTTTCATTGCCTACCCGCCTGACACGCTGAAAAAATCCGCTAAAAAAACACTTTTCCAAAAAAGTGGTTGGGTCTCCATGGATTCACCCAGTAAACAAAATTTGCATCAATGTTAATATATAAACGTTACAATTTGAAAAAATGAAATTTCGTAACGCTGATCATCACGAGTACAGTATTTTTGTGAAACGCGAACTGAAAGAGTCTCATATAGGTATAAGCAGAGCTGAACAGCTCAATTCAGGATCTCCACCGAATTGAAGTTAATTGAGCTGATTCGGTTTTTTAGCTGAATTGCTCAGCTTCGCACATAAGCAACTCAGTTAGTTTTTTTATTCATTTTCATAATCTTCACAAACTCCTTTGCCAAGTTCACATGATTCTTTTGATAGATCTGGATTGATACATTTTGGATGTGAATGATCACAATCAACAACAAAACCTTCACAAAACGAGAAAGCATTGAAATTACATTTCTATACTCATAATTTTCTGTATCAAATGTAAAATAATATTGATTCTTATTAATTGAATTATTAGCTGTAATAACCGCTGATTGAATATAATCAAATGAAGCGATAAATCGTGTTGATATTGAAACTTTTCCTTGATAACCACGACCGAATAAATGTTTATCAAGAAAAGGAATAATATTCTTTCCAGCTAAACTGAATTGATCTATCATTTTGAATTTCGAATCAATATAATACAAAGCAATACCAGGTCGACTAGCTATATCTTCAACATGTTCAATAATATTTCTTGCTGCATCTGATCCAGTACATAAAAGCTCTGAACTATCATAATGACAGTTATGACCAGGTAAATCAAGATATTCACAGTCCAACATTCTACCATTTTCAAATACAGATGGATATCCGCTTAAATTAAATTGAATATCATGTTCAATTGCATTTGCACCTTGTTCTAATGCATGATCGAGAGCAGTTCGATTGTTTACTCTATGAGCGATTATATAAAATGGATGAGAACTTGGTGCCGATTCGATTATTAGCAAAAATGAAATTTGAAATATGATTCCAATGAGCATTTGTCGATTTTTCATCTTGTCTAAACACTAAGAAATCAAGTGTTTATATAGACGTATCGATTTATGCCAATTTGTCACAGAAGGAAAAGGTTAATGAAATGTATACAAAACCGATAGCATAATACGAAAAATGTTATACGCCTCAACTTTCTTTTTCTCAGCGATGAGTATCAAAGAAACTTAAAGTCAAGTTCTTCATAGTTCATTTTTCAGCTTTATGATATTGACAATCAAACCAAATTTTTGCCAGCAATGCCAACTTCCTGGACAGTTGTAGCCACAATCTGAATACGCTTGATAATATCCCAAATATTGTGGCTCGAGTATTAGTTTATATTCGTTTCGAAAACCGTTACAAACTAATCCAATAGAATCTTTGATATCTTCTAATTCCAATCTTTTGTGTTTGAACATAAGAACGAGTCGATCAAATATATCTTTTTCATTCATCACTAAATCAATTCGCCAATAAGTTTTAATTTTATCAATTGGTAGTGAATCGCAATCTTTTTTGTCTTGACCCACATATACATGCTGCATGCCTGCTACTGGTCGAAGAAACCATGATGGATCACGTTGGACTGCCTTTAAAGATATGTTTTTAGCATCATGAGGTAGACTAGAAATTGCATTCCATTCATATGCAGGAGGATCCTCTAATGATTTGATAAATTTCATAAAATCAATTAAAGTTGGGATGTGTTTGACCAGCATCTTTAATACTGTTGAAGGATTTATACGGTTAGATGCATTGAAAAAGTTGAATACCAAACATATGAAGAATAAGATTACCACTCTGCGTATCATCTTTCTCGTCTATTCCAACTGTCTTCAAAGTCAACAATTAAAAGTCTGTTAAAATGATGTTTTTCGCAACATTTTCGTTATTTTGTGTAATCATAATATAGCTAAACAATGTTGTTTTTATATCGTAAGTGTGACTCATCTTGTAAATAAATATCTATTTGTACTGTAGAAATATACAATCATTATTTGTGATAGGCGTATGATAAGAATAAAAGCACCAATAGAAAAAAGCCGAAAAAAAAATTATGACGGAATTAGTTGAGAAAGATAATGAACAGTTCGAGCAACATCTTTTACCAAAATAGAATACGATACAATATGTTGGAATTTTGAGAAAAACGCTCTATGCGATTTTTAATTTGCTTCAACTATGTTTGATAAATGTTTAAGTTTTATTGCAGATACGTATATTCATATTTTGCAAAACAATTTCTTTTCTTCTCTTTTTCTTCGTATACATAGACAGTATTCGATTTCATTTCATGGCTTAAAGGATTATAAAATACATTCAGATTGAGTACAAAATATTGAAATATCATGAATTCTTCGATAATAAGAATCTTTTTCATCGAAAGAAACAATATATCATTTTGATTATATTCGATCACATAACTTCATATCTGATGAATACACATTCACTACCACCGAGTTATGATGTTGTAACTTCCAATACACCAAACGGTGTAGCTACAGTTAGTTCTAATCAAACACAACGGGAACAACCAATTGTGTACATAGCACCACCAATAGCTACTCAAAATGCTGTGCATGTTAATACTCATTTAGGTTGGTCAATTTTTAACATTTTATGCTGTTGTCCTATTCTTAGTTGTATCGCTTGTTTCTATTCTGTTCGTACGGATGATGCAAAAAGCGCTGGCGATTTACAAAATGCTTTGAAGAATTCAAAAACAGCTCGAATATTTAATATAATATCAACAGTTCTCGGAGTTATTAGTACCATTGTTCCTGTTCTTGTTCTCGCCATTTATTTTTCTACTCAAAAACGTGCAACTGAGGTGGTGGTACAAACAGCAGCACCAGGATAATTTTGATTTTTCGAACATTTATAAGATTTCATGATTAAATTCAACTAATGATGTTTTGAATAAAAAGAAACTTTGTGAATCGAATTTAATAGAAAAATGGTTAAGATGAAGAAATAATAAAAATTCAGAAATGATTGGCAGCACGAATCATAATTTGATTCATTTTGTCGATAACATCAGGTGAATTAAGCGTATTTAAATAATTCATTTTTGTCATCCATAAAACAAAATGTTCAGCACTAATCTCTTCAGGATGAACAGTATATCCTGTATTCTTTCCAATTTGAACGTAAAATTACTTACTTTATTGTATACGGCAAGAATTGTAATGGTTTTAGTGGTTCGTAAGTATCGTCGTCGGCATTGTATATAAGCAAACATATTAATGAAAAAATTAGGATCCAATTGACGACTAGCAATGAGAATTGGAGTACATTTGTATGTTTTCTCATTTGAATCATTATGTTTCTTTAAGTATCCAATACTCGCATATAATTCATTTCGAATATTCATAATTATTTGTACCGTATCGACTCCAAATGTGAAATAATTCATGAATAAATATAGATTTTATCGCTTCAGTAATGACCATTGAAATAGGAAGAACAATAATATTATTATTTCGACAATAGGCAGCAGTATTTTCATCTTATCCATCAGTTAGTACAACAAAAATGCTCGATGGAAACGTTAATAATTTCACTTGATCGATACATTTTGTATGCACGAACTTATCGATTGAGTCGATGTTTCATCCCAAGGTAAAACATGTTGTGCAATTAAATGAAAATAGTCTTCTAACGTTGCCGACGATGACTTCACTCGTATTTGTATATCGAAAGAACTGAAATTTTGAATGTAGTCATCCGTTTTCTGTAATTCGTGAATTGCTTGCTGGCCTGAAATGAGTTCAATCACAGTCGAATTCACATTTGATGTTATCTCCATAAGTCTACGAATTGCGTTTGATGATATATATATATTTATTTCGTTATTTTTGTTTATCTTTTATTTATAGTGACCATGGTAAAAAAAAACCTTCCAACTTTAGATAAAGAGTCTCGTTTCGATTCCAGTGTTTTTTTTTCTTTCACTCTATAGCTGATTTCTTCGTCAAAACTTTGCTAATATAGAATAAGTAATTTTAAAAAAAACTTTGCAAATATACGCGAAAGTGTATGGAAAGCTGATTTCCGATACAGTATACTAGGCTCATTTTCGATAAATGCAAACTTAGTTTTACGACGTCTTTTATTGGCGCTTTTGTATGCCTTCAATAATTTCAACCATCACTATATTGCGAGTGCGGGTGGAACGCACAAAATCTCCATTATTTTCTTGGATTTCTTAGAGAAATTGAAGTTATACGTAGATAATAGTTCGCAGTGTTTAAGTTACATTTTTGGATTCTTTAGTTCCATAAGAATCACGAATTTGAAATGTGACGTCACAAATAATAGCATATTCAAATAAAAATATTAAGAATCATGGAGAAGAAATATAGATGCCGAGTAAAAAAGACAAAACGAAAGGAAAGAAACGGAAAATGTATATAATTTAAAGTAGCAGCCAAAAGTTTAACACACATTTGAAAAACTCTGAGTTTTAATTGTAAAGAATTGTCCAACAATTAATTACAAGAGAAAAAATCAAGACTTCTGTACTTATATGATACTTTTCTAGTTTTTTTGAAGTAGAAGAAGTCTCGCTTTTCCCCTCTTGGACCGAACCGAACTCGACTCGATTAAAACCCAACCATTCCCGTCGCACTGCGATACACATTTGTTTTTGTATACCAAATAACAAAGAACAAGCAAAACAGCTATGAAAGAAAAGCATTGATGTAAACGAATTTTATCGTTCTGTCGATGAAATACGCGAGTCTATGAGGAACATAGATTCATGTAAATGTTACTAGGAAAATTCCAAGTAATGCCACTGAATATAAGTATTAGACACAAAAACAAGCAGCTTCATTTTATTGTACTGCTGCTGTTTTTTTTATTATTAATCATCGTAAGTGTCTCATCAAGATTGTGAAATAAAATAGTTGCGTTATACTGTGATAGTGATGTTAATCACATTAAATTAGTCAATAGTTATTTGAGAAAACGATTTGTTTTTTTCCCGGCCAGAAGAAACATATAAAAAACGCGTGTACATGCTACTTGAGGCTCTCGATGACGAGCGAGAAATAGCCAGAAAAATCCGGCATAAAAACAGTCGATTTTTCAGTGTGTTCGCGAATGCTGAGAGCATTGACCATGAAAATGTTCATGTGTACATCAATAAAGGGTAGAAATTTTAACCTCTACTCTGTCAAGCCTTGTCAGGTAGGGTTAGAATAGCACAAGAACTATTTGAATTGTTTTCACGAAATTTCGAGATTTTAACGTTTTTTCTAAACATTTCCCGAATCATCCTCAGTTTCTAGTCGAGTCCAATAACAGTTGGCTGATTTTTAATCTAACAGTTGGAAACTGTGATAATTTTAACTAGAAACTAGAAAATATCTCGAAAATTGTTTAAAGATCTTCCGAAAAATCCACTAGACTAGCAATTTTTTTAGGTTTTTATCTATTTCAGGAGGGAATTAGTTACCATTGTGTCTGTCACGTTTGAGCCAAGCTTTTTTCGATACTATTTGAAGTTGATGATGGCAGTCGCTGTGTCTACTAGTGTACTATAAATGTCTCATTAAGATTATAGAGAAGTTTTATGCGACACTACTATAGCTATACTGATTAATTACGTATATTGATTCATCTCAGAAAAATCAAATAAATTTGAAGTCTAACGCTCTTACAAACTTTGCTCTATATTCTCTAAAGTAATGTTTTTTCTTTCTATTATACGTAGAACTTGGTATTGCAAACAACTAACGTTCAATTATAGCACAACACAAAATGTCTTCCTGGGATAACCGTCCTTCTCTATCATTGATTAATGCTGCTTTTAATAATATCATCAGTAATGCTGCTTACAGTAGTGGTGCTGTCGATTCGTTAGGCTTCTGGGGACAACTCATTCAATTACTTTTTCAACGGGATATAGTCGATGTGTACTATTCTTCGATGGTATTATCCATGTCAAGTAATGGTGAAAGAATCAAAACTAGAGTCCCTGGTCGGCCAATCCAAGTTCATGAAGATTGTCTCGCGCCCGATTTCGATTATGATTTTAGCAACATCAATGACAATGGCGAAAGTTACCATAGAGGCAATTTACCTTATGAGCGACCATGTGGGTCATACCGAATTGCTTTGAATGTGGTAAACAAGTTTGGCACCGATAACACATGGTTAGGACATACAGGAAACAATCCTGGCGAATGGCCTGTTTCCTATCATGGCACTGGTAAACACAATGCAAAAAGTATCGCTGAAGAAGGATACAGTCTAGCTAAAGGCATGCATTTTAGACATGGAGAAGGTATCTACTCAACACCAGAACTAAGAGTTGCCATGGATTATGCAACTGAATTTGATTATAACGGTAAATCGTATAAATGCGTTATGCAGAACCGGGTCAATCCTGCTCGTATGACAGTGATTCCAAAACCAAAAACTCACAATAACCACGGGATCTACTGGTTGAGCCACACAGAGAATGGTCGAGAAAGAGACGTTATTCGACCTTATGGTATATGTTTGTTTAAACTGTAATATATCATTACTTACATTTTTTGTGCAAACATATACACACAAGAAGATTCTTTTTTGCAAAATAAAGTAGCAAACATTTAGATATACATGAGTCTTTTTCGTGTTTAATTAATAATTGTTGTATGGAATGTACCATACATGTCATACTTGAAATTTGAATTCAAGTTTCAAGCAAGACACTACTGCAGAAAAAAATACCATCTGTAAATGACGATGTACTATTTTTTATACTTAAAAAGTACAGATCACATTATCATGAGAAAATGATCAGATGATGTACTTGTTTCACCAATCTATCATAAATACCTGGTACTTTCTTGTTTCTATATTATCTTTGAATAAAGACAATGAATTATTTTGGTATATTTTTATTAGTTACATAAATATAAGTATTTCAATATGATAAATTTAGTAGAAATTGTGAAATTAGCAACAGATTAAGTTTTAGTATATCAAATGTAGCTGTTTTATCTGTATATCCATCAACGAGTCCAGTAACTGCGAGTGAAATATATGATCCATCAGCAAACAAATTGACAATAGAAGGAAGTCTGTCAGTGCCGCGTCTTGCTCATACTGCAACCCTACTTGCGTCAGGCAAAGTTCTCATTGTTGATGGCGAGCATTTTGACTTTAATTAAAACGTAGTCTATCGACAATAAATCTTACGTATTACAATAACTTTTTTTTTCTTTTGATAAACTTTAACCCAATCAACACGCTCATCTCAAGTTCAGGAAAAAACTTTTTTTTTAAATTTTATTTATTTTCATTTTTAAATATGTAAAGCAAAACGAATGATAATGATGTTTTCTTGGATAGTATATTCATGAGTAACCTAAACAGTTAATTGTTTAACGAGAGTTTCTATGGCATTAGCTGTTGTATTAAATTCTGCTTTAGCTTTCAGATCAGGAGCAATTTGTGCTTCTTGTCGTAATTTTTGTATTGTAGTAGTCATTTCTTCGGGGAAGTTGAAATGCGAACAAATTTTTTTCAATTCTCGAATAGAGCTGAGAATACCCTGTTGACATGAATTAACGTCAGCTTGCAACGCGTTTTTCGTTGTATTGAGTGCTTGTAACTGACTTTGACTATTGGAAACTTGTTGTGTTGCTTGATCATAAGCAGCCTTTTTCGACTGAATGATTTGTTCCATTGTAACCTGACGTTTGACGGGTATTTCGTATGTATGATAGTGATCTGTCATACTACATCGACAATGTCGACAATTACTACCATCGGAAGCAGCACAGTGTTTGAAATGACTATAATCGAGCGTTGGTCGATATTCAAGACCACAATTTTCATGACATACTTGCATAATTCCATGTTTAGACGCATTACATACAGTGCTGTAGTAATTTTTCTTTTCAATGACATCAGTTGATATTGTTTGGTTTTGCGTGTACTGTTGGTTTGCAGTTTTATTAGTTTGAGCATTTTTCAACAGGTCTGCTTCGATGTTCACTTGATGTATGATGCTCAATAATGACTTTATTTTGATGATCAAGTTGTTTTTGTTTGAAAGTAACTGTTCTCGTTGAAGACGCATTTGAGTAAAGTCTTTAGTGAATACAGCAACAGTTCGATTGACTTCGTTCATAAGATTTTTGATTGTATCAACTGAATCTTCCCAATTGTCCACAGCACGACGTTTTTTCTTTGGATCACTTTCAACTTCGCTTCTACTGGCTGCGCTGAATAGCGAGTTTTGCATGTGAAAAATTCGTTGTTGCTGAGGTTTGTATTCAGCAATGAGTTTAAGGTCGAAGTTTCTTAATGTATTGTCAATACAGTTTGTAAAAATGAAGAAGAGGTTACTAAAAACACTGTCAGGTAGTGAGCCACGTAACTGATTGAGTGTAGCTTTGATCGCCGTTGAAAGTCGAGAGACAGTACCATTGATTGTTATGATAATAGCACTAATGAAAGGCAATTTACCTAAAGAGGCGACGATGTTCTGAATATTTTGGTCATCACGTGATACATCTGTATCTCCAAAGCCGGGAGTATCAAGAACTCTAACTTTTAGATTTCCATTATTTTTATCAATGAAATCATATTCGTTGCACGTTGTTGTTTGACTCCTTGTATTATCTTGAATGTTACTTTCAGAACTGCGATATCCACCAATTGCATTTGGAAATAACCTATTTGGAATAACTGCAAACATCTGATTGAATCCCGTTTCTGTTGTAAATCCTGTCGTGGCACAGTAATTCGCAAAGTAATTGATGCAAGTTGATTTGCCTGAACCAGTCTCACCAATAAAAACAAGAACAATATTTGGTTGACTCATTTCAATAGTGTTGTTTTGAAAAAAGAGACGAATTCAATAAAAATGCTTTTTGAGTTGCAATCATGAGATGAAGTATAGCTCTTTTTATAGTACGTACATCCTAGGTGGACATTTAACCAACTGACGTCATTTACAGGTTTTACCCAGTGATGAAGAACGAGAAAGTTTTGTTTGTTAAACATTTACAATTATGTCCATCTTTATGATGATGTCATATTTATTCTCACAATGAGAAAGTCATGCAGATTTTTCTCTCCAAATTGGTTTTTTTCCACAAGATCATAAAATGCTGTCAGCTATTCTTGCACACATTTTCTTTTATTTGCTTATAGTGGGTAAAAATCAAACATAGAGGCATATTATATAAGAAGCCGTTTAAAGCTTATGTTTCATCTTATAGTTGAAAATTTTTAACAAGAATCGATTACTATGCCTTCGAATATAAAACGTTTTATTCTTTTCGGAGATTCTGGTGCTGGTAAATCATCGTTTGTTAATAGTTATTATAACTATTGTTATGGAACACGAAATTGCAATGATGTTTTCAATAATGATCAGAAAAATGTTCGATTAGCTATTCCATGTCAAAATTGGCTTGATCGTCTCAAAGGTGATACGAAGTCAACAGAACGTGATATCAATGATCAATCGAAAAGTCAAACAATGGACTGTGCATTGTATCAGCTTCGTTTTGAAGATCTTACGATTGAATTAATTGATACTCCCGGATTCAATGATACACAAGGTATCAGCAAAGACAATGCTACACTACGTCGAATCGAACAAATGCTTGAAAATATCCCATTTTTGAGTGGTCTTATCATTGTAGCAAATGGATCGATTGCTCGTGTTGGCTCATCATTTCGACATTTCATTCGATCACTTCATCAAGTTTGGCCGAAAAGTTTGATGCAAAATGTTTGTACTGTACTCACAAATTGTGATAGCATGAGTTGTAATTGCAGTTCGGATATTCTCGAAAACGAGATTAAAGTCAATCCAAATGCCACCTTTTATCTACAGAATAGTCTGTTTCGTTGGGATCGGACCATGCAAGACAAAAGAACGATGCGAAATTTAAAACGAGATTTCGAAGAGACAATCGAAACTCTCGAAAAGCTTTTTCAGGTTTTAAAACAATTTGAAGATATTTCAACGGATACTTTTAAAATATCGGGTTTAATGCAAAGTTACATCAAAGAAGGAATTGTTAATTCAATTGACCGAATGATCGATTTAATCAAAAATAATCATCGACAAACTATCGTTGCCCATAGCTTGATGGGAGCACAAGCTACGATGACCGCCAACACAAATTGGGAAAAACAAGCAAGTATCACTGTTTTTAAATGGATGGAAGTTGAAACTCCTGAACCATATCAGCGTTCACCTACAACTTCTACAAAACCTTCCAATTCGTGTGATAAGCTATTTCCAAAACATCATGAAGATTATCAGCATGGATATCGTCAGTCTACATCATCATCATATCGAATCAGAAGCAAAAGCAATGATAGAATGACAAATGAACAAGACATTCGTCCGACACAGCAACATCAGCCAATAATGTCAGACCGAAATTTAAAACCATATGGTAGAAATGATAATCAACTAGGAGCAATAAGAACTAGTCCAAGATATCAACGACAAAATCTTCAACTTAATGTAACTCTTCTTGACAACGAAGCCAAATCACGATACCAAAGAGCACAACGTGACGAACAACGTTTGAGAAGCAAAGAAGCAGAATTGTCTGAAGAAGAACGTAATCTTATCCGTGAAATGAATTTACTATTGGATCAACTGAGAAGTGATGTTCAAGATTTACGCGGTATTAATCCAGATATTGATTTGCTTGAATCCAATCAGAGATCACTACATGTATTGTGGGATGAAATTGAACGTAATGGTGCCGAATCGAAATTCGCTCGATTCTATGATCAAGTTGTGCAAATATTAACTAAACCGAAACCGACTAAAGCACAATATGAATAGATTGATTCCAAATACAAATGTCTATCACATTCAATTAAACATGAGATCATTTTTTTTATTCTATATAAAATTATCTTCAGATGAGAGTATGAAAAGTGTCCACTTTGAAAAAGTTTCATATTTTGAGGGTGAGTACAAATCGCATGTTTTAATCGATATTCTAATCAATCAATATCAATTATCACTAAAATACTAGTGCTCTTTTATTATTGTAATTCTTGAATCCATTTCGTAAATAAATACAAAGATGAAGTTTGATTACAATAATTATTCGAATCAATTATTCTCCATTCAGTATTTAATTTAGTTAAAACTTCACTTAGAACTAGAATATATGCCTGAGGAAACGAATTGAGATCTTCAATTGTCATCTCTTCACCATCTTGCAATTCATTGATAAGCGTATCTAATAAACATCCACCTTCATTTACCAATGAACGATAGACTGGTTGTTGTTTCTTTAATTCAATATCCTTTTGAACAATATCATAGATTGGCATCGATGTATTAAATAATTGAACATAGATCCAACGAAACATGGGTCCATATGAAAGATGTTTGAAATGATACAATGGTGCATCATTGAATAAAGGTGGAATTCCATAACCATCTTCTGTAAGTGATTGTATTAAAATCAAT
>Ga0209930_1002364_pt1 | contig 22840 bp, 20 predicted proteins | sample ThiBiot_500_biof_2_FD_183948 | JGI IMG/M metagenome (GOLD analysis project Ga0209930, IMG submission 183948) | Wastewater bioreactor microbial communities from Cape Town, South Africa - Thiocy_cont_500_biof (SPAdes) | ecosystem: Engineered > Bioreactor > Thiocyanate-remediating >... | reverse complement strand
AGCCCGCATGCCGGCTGAGCAGCGACCAGGCGCGATCCCTTTCGCGCTTGTGGCCGATCCGGTCCGGCAGTTCCTCGTAGCGTCCGTCGACGACTACGCTTCTCCACTCGCTGCCGCGTCCGCGCTTGTGGACGAAGACCGAAACCTGCGGATTGGCCCGCATCCAGTCGATCTTCTTTCCCGGCATGGAAAATGCGTAGAGGTGGTTGTCCGAATAGGCGAAATAGATCGGCACGACATAAGGACGGCCGTCCTTCGTGCAGGCCAGATGGCCGAGGCGGCTCGCGGTCAGCAGCTTGGTGCATTCGAGCGTAGTCAGGGAAAAAATGCGCATCTGCCGTCTCCTTGATTTCCTTGAGCTTCCCATCGGGAGCCGTTTTAGGCCGCCGCCGACCGCAGCTGGTCGCGGACCCACCCGACGATCTGCCCGGACGACATCGCGCCCGACTGCCGCGCCAATTCCCTGCCGTTCCGGAATAGGATCGTCGTGGGTATGCTGCGGATGCCGAGTTCCGCTGCAATTGCTGGCTCCTTCTCGGAATTGAGCTTGATGAGGGCGACATCGGGTTCGAGTTCCCGCGCTGCAGCCTCGTAGGCCGGCGCCATCATCCGACATGGATCGCACCATGGTGCCCATACATCGACCAGGACAGGAAGTGTGCTGCGGGTCCGATGGCGGTGAAAAGTCGCGCTGTCGACATCCGCCGGATGGGCGGTAAACAGCTTCCGACCGCATTTGCCGCATTTGGCCGCCGTTGGCCGACGCCCCGGGGGCAGGCGGTTGATGCCGCTGCAAGCGCTGCAGACGACTATCCTCTCATCCATGACAGCGTTCCCTGGTCTGCTTCTGTCTGAACTGGGACGGCATGATCGCCCCTGTGATCCTCAGGGAGCACCGGAGCCCGGAACCTTCGTAACATCCAGACCACATAGGTTAGTTGCATTGACCGCGATCAAAAAAGGCCGGCGTGCCGGCTGCGGCGCTCCGCCGGCTTTTCTTTGTGTCCGGGCAAATATAGCATTCGATCGCGGCTTATGTCGCTCGGCATCCCGAAGCTAACAGGCCGCCGCGTCCTCCGCGCGCAAGCCATGTCGAGCTTGGTAGCGGCGCTGCGGGGATTGGGGAAGGGTGATGCCGGCGAGAGACATACCCGGATTGCAAGGGCGCTTTCTCCAAGCTGTCTTTTCGCGCCGCTTCGAGGGTTGGCCCGGCTATCTCCTGGCCGCAGCGGCGGTTGCGATCGCCTTCCTCATCCGGTTTCCGCTGCAGGGGTCGCTTGGGCATGGCGCGATCTTCATCCTGTTCGTCCCCGCCATCCTGGTCGCCGCGATCGCAGGCGGCATCGGGCCGGGCCTTTTCGCTCTGGCGCTTTCGATCTGCGGCACCTTCATCCTTGCCGGAACCGATCCGACATTCTGGCTTCAGGTCGCGGTCTTCGTGCTCGTCGGGCTCGCGATCGCCTGGATGGGCGAGATGCTGCACCATGCGCGCCGGGCGCTCGACAGGACAGAAAGCACCCTGAGGGCAAGCGAGACGCACTTGCGCTCGATCCTTGATACGGTTCCGGACGCTACGGTCGTTATCGACGAGAAAGGAGCCATAACCTCCTTTAGTGCCGCGGCGGTTCGCCAATTCGGCTATTCGAAGGAAGAGGCGATCGGCCGCAACGTGAAGATCCTCATGCCCGAGCCGTATCGCGGAGAGCATGACGGCTATATCCACCGCTATCTTGATACCGGCGAAAAGCGCATCATCGGCATCGATCGCGTGGTGGTCGGGCGCAGGAAGGACGGCTCGACCTTTCCGATGAAGCTCGCCGTCGCCGAAATGCAGTCCGCCGGCCGGACCTTCTTTACCGGCTTTATCCGCGACCTCACCGAGCGCCAGCAGTCCGAGGAGCGCCTCCAGGAGATCCAGGGCGAACTGGCACGGCTGGCCCGGCTGAGCGAACTTGGCGAGATGGCATCCACGCTCGCCCACGAACTCAACCAGCCGCTTGCCGCTATCGCCAATTACACACAAGGCTGTGTGCGGCTCCTCGAGGCTCCGGGTGGTGCCGCATTGCCTCAGTTGAAGGAAGCGCTCGAGGAAACTGCGCGGCAGTCGCTGCGTGCGGGGGATATCATCCGCCACCTGCGCGAGTTTGTCAGCCGCCGCGGGACCGAGAAGTCGATTGCGGATATACGCAAACTGATCGAGGAGGCCGGGGCACTGGCGCTGGTAGGCTCGCGCGAGCAGGAGGTGCGGTCGGTGTTCGAGTTTGCTTCCGATACGGGAAACGTCCTGGTGGACCGGATCCAGATCCAGCAGGTTCTTATCAACCTCATGCGCAACGCGATGGAAGCCATGCGCGGAGGCAAGCGACGCGAGCTTACCGTTCGCACCAGGCGGAACGGCGGGAGCCATGTCGTGATCGAGGTGGCCGACACAGGGCCGGGGATTACGGACGACGTTGCCGCCCGGCTATTCGAGCCTTTCGTCAGCAGCAAGCCGAACGGCATGGGCATCGGTCTCTCGATCTCCAGGCGCATTGTCGAGGCCCATGGTGGGAGCCTGACCGCAAGTCGCAATGCCGAGGGCGGCGCGACCTTCCGAATAGAATTGCCGATGGAGGCGAAAGAGGCTTTCCATGCAGATCGGTGACTATGTCGTTCATGTCGTCGATGACGAGGAGGCAGTTCGCAAATCCCTGGCTTTCCTGCTGGCGACCGCAGGATTTCCCGTACGCGTTCACGAGTCCGCCACGGGATTTCTTGCGGCGGCACCGACGGCCGGCAAGGCGTGCCTCGTCACCGACCTGAAGATGCCCGACGTGAGCGGCGTCGAGTTACTGGAAAGGCTGAACGGGATGGGCGTCATGATCCCGACGGTCATCATCACGGGCCATGGCGACGTGCCGATGGCGGTGGCGGCGATGAAGGCCGGCGCCGTCGATTTCATCGAGAAGCCGTTTGAGGACGGGGTCTTGATCGACGCGGTGAAGCGGGCGGCGAGCCGTCTTGACGATACCGTAGAGACGGCCCACGATGTCCAAGCTCTTCGCATCCGGCTGAAAACCCTGTCCCAGCGGGAGCGCCAGGTATTGTCCATGATCGTTGCTGGACTGCCCAACAAGACGGTCGCCTATGATCTGGGCATCAGCCCGCGGACCGTCGAAGTCCATCGTGCCAACATCATGTCCAAGATGCAGGCGCGCAGCCTTCCCGAACTCGTGCGGATGTCTATCGCCATGGATCTGGCCGGCGGACGCGCTTAAAGCGGCCTTTTCCGATCCTGCTTTCTCCCCTTTTTGATCCGACGCAATACGTGGCCATCGCCGGCGCGCGAAAGAAATGCCGAGAGGAGCTTTGCGTGGTCCCATCCGCGACCATCCTAGTCGCCGCGCCGGATGACGCCTTCCGGCGCTCGCTCGTGTTCGCCCTGGAAAGCGATGGTTTCACTGTGAGCGCGCATGCAGAGGCGGCCGAGGCCTTCGCTTCCCCCGGCGCGCGCGATGCCGCCTGCGCGGTCATCGACGACGATGCAGTGGCTGACTGGATCCTGATTTCCCGGCAATTCGACCGTTTCGGCCGTCCCGTCATCCTGTTGACCGAATTCCTTCGGCAGATTCCGGCGCTGCCTTCCGTACGGTTGCTCATTAAACCGTTTCTTGGGGAGCCGCTCGTCAAGGCCGTGCGTGATGCCGTCACAAACATCCTATAACTGCTAAGTAGATTCCCGTACGGACATGACCGAATTTCGGATCGCTCGGATTGGCGCCATTGATCCTCCATCAGCGCACGGAGACGATCATGGCTTTCCTCGAAACCTTCCAGACTCTGCGTTATCCGGTCTATCCGGAATTCAAGGCGCCGGCCGGCCAGCCGCCTGCGGGCTTCCAAGCGGTCACGCTTTTTCCTGCCGGGACCGAGATCTACGCGCAGGGCGAAAAGAGCGTCAGTCTCTACAGGGTCGAATTCGGCGCCATCCGCATCTATCGCCTGCTCGCCGATGGCCGCCGCCAGATTTCGGCGTTCCATCTCGCGGGGGAGATTTTCGGGTTCGAGGCCGGCAAGACCCATCATTTCTTCGCGGAAGCGATCTGCGCTACCGGCGTACGCGCTCTCCGCACCACATCGCGCCATGACGAGTTTGCAAGCGAACTTCTGCCTGTTGCGCTGGAAGGGCTCGTCAGGGCGCAGGAGCATCTTCTCGTGCTTGGGCGCCAGAATGCCGTCGAGCGCGTCGCGGCGTTCCTGGCAGACATGTCGGAGCGACAAGGCGGCATCACCAGGATCGAGTTGCCGATGTCCCGCACGGACATTGGAGACTATCTCGGCCTGACCATCGAGACCGTGTCCCGCGTCTTCTCGAAGCTTCGCCAGAAGGGCGTCATCCGCTTGCCGAGCCTGCGCAGCGTCGAGATTGCGAAATGGCAGACCTTGCAGGACCTGGCCGCCTGATCATGGCAGGGAAGTCGTCGAACGGATTTTCGATATCGATGTTCGATGTCGGGTCGATGTGGCAGCCGATATCAGATGCACCGTTCGGATGGGAACTGGAGCTTGCCGTGATCGACAGCGATGGCATACACGCCCTCGTTTTCCCGTGCCGGCGCACGCTTACCGGATGGATGAGGGCCGGCACCAAGGATAGGGTCGATGTCTCGCCCACGCATTGGCGCGATTGGTCGGCGTGAGGCCCGTTTCAACACTTTCCCGCCCCACTCGATTGAGGCATTCTCGTCTTTTGCAGGCAAGCCATGAAAGCGATGATCCTCGAAAGGCCGGGAAATCCGCTCGCGCTTGTCGAGCGGGTCGACCCGCTGCCCGGTCCGGGCGAGATCAGGCTTCGCGTCGAGGCCTGCGCTGTGTGCCGGACCGACCTCCACGTGGTCGATGGCGAGTTGGAGCATCCGAAGCTGCCGCTCGTTCCGGGCCATGAGATAGTCGGCATCGTGGATTCGGTCGGGGAGGGGGTCGCCGTGGCGCGGATCGGGCGCCGCGTGGGCGTGCCGTGGCTCGGCCATACCTGCGGCACCTGTCCCTATTGCCGCACCGGCATGGAAAATCTTTGCGACCGCCCGCTGTTCACCGGCTATACGCGCGACGGCGGCTTTGCCACGCATGCGGTGGCCGATGCGGATTTCGCGTTCGATCTGGATGAGGACGCCGACGCCGTCTCGCTTGCACCCCTGCTGTGCGCCGGGCTCATCGGATGGCGTTCGCTGAAGAGAGCGGGCGAGGGGAGGCGGATCGGCCTATACGGCTTCGGTGCGGCGGCCCACATCATCGCCCAGGTCTGTGTCTGGCAGGGGCGCGAGGTCTATGCTTTCACCCGGCCTGGTGACGGGGAGGCGCAGCGTTTCGCATCGGAGCTCGGTGCCGTATGGGCGGGCGGCTCGGACGAGATGCCGCCGGCTGTGCTTGACGCCGCCGTCATCTTTGCGCCTGTGGGTGCACTGGTGCCATCGGCACTCCGCGCCGTGCGCAAGGGCGGTCGCGTAGTTTGTGGTGGCATCCATATGAGCGACATCCCATCGATGCCGTATTCCCTGCTCTGGGAAGAGCGGGAACTGGTTTCGGTCGCCAACCTGGCGCGCAAGGATGCCGAGGAATTCTTTCCCGTGGCGCGGGAAGCGGGCGTTCGCACCCACACGAGACGATACCCGCTCGAACGCGCCAACGAGGCGCTTGAAGACCTGCGGCAAGGCCGCTTGAGCGGCGCGGCCGTGCTCGTACCTTGAGAGATCGTCCATCCAGCCCGCTTGGGCCAGGACAGTTGAGTCCCGGACCGCATCTCGATGGGGGAGCCGTCGCCTGCGCTGGCGCTACGATCTCTCCTGGCGCTGTCCCTTGTCGCGGCTTTCGGCGGCGGAAAGTCGAGTGTGGTCGACGACGCCGGCAACGCCACGGACACCTTCGGAGACGGCGCGCGCAGCTTCTCTCTCGCCTGTTGAATGAACATTTCCCCACAGATGGACCACCCCGTCGGAAACGACGACAGACAATTTGACGAGGCCGTCGAAAGCCGTCTCGCCCAGCCGGCTCAGGATACCGCGCCTGATCGCGGCGTCACCGGGCGCGCAATCGTCCGGTTCGGCCATTGCGATCAGCCGGAGCAAGTCAACGCGGCTGACGATACCGATGAGGCGACCGCCGCGCGTTACAGGGACGCGCTTTACGTGATGATCGTCCATGAGGGTGGCAACTTGTCCGACCGTCGCGTCCTCCTCGACCGCTATGACGCCCTTTGTCATGACATTGGCAACCTTCCAGCCATGGCTCTTGACGAAAGTGGCCGGCTGATCTGACCCGTCGTTTCCGCTTCGATGCATCCCGGGATTGATCTCGGCCCGGCTGAGCAGATCACCCTCCGTGATCATGCCTGCCAGCATGTTGCAGTCATCGACCACGGGAAGTCCGCTGACGCCCTTTTCCAGCATGATCCGTGCGGCGCGTTTCACGCTGGTATCGGGGGTAACCGTAATCACATTCGGTTTCATCAGGTCCTTGATGCGCATTTTTACTCCGCCATGCTCGCCCGATCGCGAAACATGTTTCCGGTCGCCCGCCGGGAAACCGCATCATTTCACTTGCTCGGCGGCGAGGGTGCATTGCGCTGGATCAAGGTCGGTAGCCGCCGTTGCTGCCGGCTGTGGGGTCAAGAACATCGACCGGTGCCGATGTCCCGGCGGCAAACGTATGAACCTGCGTATTATGAAGGACGCCGAAAGACGGCGAGACATCCTACTGGAGCTGCCAGCGCCAGTCCCGCACCATGGGCATGTCAGTGCCATGGGCGACGATATACTGCCTGTGTTCGATCAACCGATCGCGGATCGCCTGCTTGACATAGACGCCGGCCGCGCCAAGCTTCGGCACGCGGTCGACCACGTCGCCGACGAGGTGGAAGCGGTCGAGATCGTTGCGCACCACCATGTCGAAGGGCGTCGTGGTGGAGCCCTCCTCCTTGAAACCGCGCACATGGATGTTGTCATGGTTGGTGCGCTTGTAGGCCAGGCGGTGGATCAGCCAGGGATAGCCGTGATAGGCGAAGATCACCGGCTTGTCTTTCGTGAACAGAGCGTCGAAATCCGCATCCGAGAGGCCGTGCGGGTGCTCGGTCTTCGGCTGAAGCGTCATCAGGTCCACGACATTGATGACGCGCACCTTCAACTCCGGCATGTATTGCCGCATCAGGTCCACGGCAGCCAGTGTCTCCAGCGTAGGCACGTCACCGCAACAGGCCATGACGACGTCGGCCTCGCCGTCCCGGTCGTTGCTTGCCCATTCCCAGATTCCAATACCGGCCGTGCAGTGCTTGATCGCCTGAGCCATATCGAGCCATTGCGGCTGCGGCTGCTTGCCGGCGACGATGACATTCACGCGGTTCCAGCTTCGCAGGCAGTGGTCGGTGACGTAGAGCAGGGTGTTGGCGTCCGGCGGGAAATATACGCGCACGATATCGGCCTTCTTGTTCACCACATGATCGACGAAGCCCGGGTCCTGATGGCTGAAGCCGTTATGGTCCTGCCGCCAGACATGCGAAGTGAGCAGATAGTTCAACGACGCGATCGGCCGCCGCCATGCCACTTCCTTCGAAGTCTTCAGCCATTTGGCATGCTGGTTGAACATGGAGTCCACGATGTGGATGAACGCTTCGTAACAAGAAAAGAAGCCATGCCTTCCCGTGAGAAGGTAACCTTCCAGCCAGCCCTGGCAGGTGTGCTCGGACAGGATTTCCATTACCCTGCCGTCGGGTGCGAGATGGTCGTCGTATGAGAAGGTCTTGGCCTCCCAGGTACGATCGGTGACTTCGAACAGATCCTGCAGGCGGTTGGACGCGGTTTCGTCCGGGCCGAAGACGCGGAAATTGCGGCGTTCCAGGTTACGTCGCATCACGTCGCGCAGGAAGGCTCCGGCAATCCGCGTCGATTCCGCGTCAGCGCCGCCGGGAGCCGTGACGGCTACCGCATAGTCGGCGAAATCGGGCAGGCTCAGAGGCCGCATCAGCGCGCCGCCATTGGCGTGCGGGTTGGCGCTCATACGCCGGTCGCCTTGCGGGGCGAGCGCTGCGATCTCGGGCACCAGCCGGCCGTTCTGGTCGAACAGTTCCTGTGGACGATAGCTGCGTAGCCATTCCTCCAGCAGGCCGAGATGCTCGGGCTTCTCCATGGTGAAGGGAACCTGATGCGAGCGCCAGAAACCCTCCGCTTTCAAGCCATCTACCGTCTTCGGGCCAGTCCAGCCCTTAGGCGAGCGCAGCACGATCATCGGCCAGATCCAACGTTCGCGTTTGCCGCCTCCGCGCGCCTCCTTCTGGATGGAGCGGATTTCGGCGAAAGCGTCATCGAGCGCTTTGGCCATCTTCAGATGCATGGCCTGCGGTTCGTCGCCTTCCACCATGATCGGACGATAGCCATAGCCTGTCAGAAGCGCTTCCAACTCGGCAAGCGGGATGCGGGCCAGTATGGTCGGATTGGCGATCTTGTAGCCATTGAGGTGCAGGATCGGGAGCACCGCGCCGTCGCTGACGGGATTCAGGAACTTGTTGCCGTGCCACGAGGTGGCGAGCGGGCCGGTCTCGGCCTCACCGTCGCCCACTACGCAGGCGGCAATCAGGTCAGGGTTATCGAACACCGCGCCGAATGCGTGGGAGAGCGAATAGCCCAGTTCGCCGCCTTCATGGATGGAGCCCGGCGTTTCGGGGGCAGCATGGCTTGGAATGCCGCCGGGAAACGAGAACTGCCGAAACAGCCGGCACATGCCGTCCTCGTCCTGCGAAATTTCGGGATAGAGTTCGCTATAGGTGCCTTCGAGCCAGGTGTTGGCCACGACTCCAGGGGCGCCGTGCCCCGGCCCGGCGATAAAGAGTACGTCCGCATCCAGCCTCCTGATGACGCGGTTTAGATGCACATAGATGAAATTGAGGCCCGGTGTCGTTCCCCAGTGCCCAAGCAGGCGCGGTTTGACATGCTCCTTCCGGAGCGGTTCGCGCAACAACGGGTTGGCAAGAAGGTAGACTTGTCCCACGGAGAGGTAGTTGGCTGCGCGCCACCAGGCATTCATCAATTTCGCCTCCTCCGGAGAAAGCGGTTCTTGGACCGGGGAGGTTTTCTCGTCCGTTTTCATCGGGGTTCTCCGTTGAAGGGCTTGGGCCGGCCGCTATCTCAAGTGAAAGTAATTAGATTGAGCGGCTGAAAAATCACCCCGCAGGCCTGCTATCGATGTGGCATCGTACGGTTCGGCGCCTTGATCCGGGTCAAGTTGTCTTTCGAACCACTGGGATGTGAGTCGTGGCCGATGCGATCCTGACACTTAACGCCGGCTCTTCCAGCTTGAAGCTGGGCCTGTTCAATGTTGGTGATGCGGGGCAGTTAGCGCTCGCAATACGCGCCGAGGTCGACGAACTGGCTGCTATGCCGCATTTCTCGGCATGGGATGCGGGTGGCGTTCTTATCGAACAGCAACACTGGCCCGAGGCGGCGAATAATTTTCGCATCCTTGCGGAACAAGCGGTTGGCTGGGCCGCCCGCCACCCGAATGGAAGAGGGCTGCTCGCGGTTGGGCACAGGATTGTCCATGGCGGATCCGACTACATCGCACCAAGACTTCTGACAGGAGAACTGGTCGAGGCGCTTGATCGTCTGTCGCCGCTTGCGCCGTTGCATCTGCCGCAGAATCTGGTGCCTATCCGCGCGATCGCGGCCGCATACCCGCATTTGGCGCAGGTTGCCTGTTTCGATACCGCCTTCCATCATACCATGCCGCCCGTGGCCACGCGTTTCGCCCTGCCGCGGAACTATGAGCGGGAAGGCGTGCGCCGCTACGGCTTCCACGGTCTTTCCTACCAATACATCGCCGACCGCCTGCGGGAAGTCTCGCCCCGGTTGGCGGACGGGAAGACGATCGTCGCCCATCTCGGAAACGGCGCCAGCCTGTGCGCTCTGCGCGCGGGAGTGAGCGTCGATACGACCATGGGGTTCAGTGTGCTGGATGGGCTGGTGATGGGCACGCGGCCGGGTACGCTCGACCCCGGCGTCGTGCTTTACCTGCAACGGCATCATGGCATGAGCGAGAGCGAGGTCGAGGACCTGCTCTACCTGCGTTCCGGCTTGCTCGGCGTGTCGGGGGGCATCGGCAGCGACATGCGCACGCTTCTAGCCAGTCCTGAGCCCGCGGCGCGTGAAGCGGTAGAGCTTTTTGTCTATCGTCTTGCCCGCGAGGCCGGGGGACTTGTCAGTTCCCTTGGCGGGCTGGACGGCGTCGTCTTTACGGGCGGGATCGGCGAGCACTCGGCGCCGATCCGGGCGGCAATAGCGGAAAGGCTTGTCTGGCTCGGGCTAAGGATCGATGCAGAGGCAAACGCACGCGGCGAAATGCTCCTAAGCGCAGCAGAGAGCACTGTAGAGGTTCGCATCATTCCGACCGATGAGGAGAAAGTGATCGCTGGCCATACGCTGGAGGTCGTGACTGGCGGATATCGCGACGTTTCATCGAAGCCGCTCCAGGAATGAGCACTGCCGCGCAGTTCGTGTCCTTGACCCAGTTTGGCCCCTTCAGCCGGCTCGTCTTCCGAGCGCATGCATGGCGGCGATCCATTTCCTGCGCCTGCGGTCGCTGACGCCTTCCACCAACCCGAAAAGCCCGTAAGATGGGGAAGTCGAGGGTCGCAATGTCGATGAGCTGGACATGGTGTCCGGCTGCGCGCGCTCCTTCGGCATAGGCGGCAGCAAGCGCCCGGCACAGCCGCTCCGGGTTGCCGTCGGGGTGGCCGAGGACGATCAGGATACGGCGCGACATGGCGGTTCTCCGGATGATCCGGCCAGATTGCGCAATCGTTGAACGGATGCCTTGATCGCCATCAAAGGCGGTGGCGTTTCGCCAACTGGCGCTCGCGCGAGAAGAACCAGCGTTTCGTCGTTTCCGATGCGGCCAGATAGATGAGCGTGATGGCCAGCAGGCCGATCATGACGATCGCCGGCAGCGGCGTGAAGCCGAACCAGTCCGCGCCGGGGAGGTAGGGGATCAGCAGCGCGAATACAGCTACCGCTAGGGTCAGCCAGGCCAATAGCGTGCCCGGCCGGCTCTGCCAAAAGGCCTTGCGAGTGCGTATGACGAGGACGATAGCGAGTTGCGTCAGCAACGATTCCACGAACCATCCCGTACGGAACATGTTGGCATTCGCGTGCATCACCAGCAGAAGCAGGCCGAAGGTCAGGAAATCAAAGCACGAACTCATCAGCCCGAAATAGATCATGAAGCGGCGGATCGAGCCGATGTTCCAGCGGCGTGGCGCTTCGATCTGGTCCGCGTCGACGCGGTCCCGCGCGATGGCCAGCGAGGGCAGGGAGGAGAGCAGGTTGTTGAGCAGGATCTGTTGGGCCAGCATGGGCAGGAAGGGCAAGGCGAGCGAGGCGAACGCCATGGAGACCATGTTGCCGAAATTGGCGCTGGTGGTGATCGAGATGTACTTTATCGTATTGGCGAAGGTTCGCCGGCCGTCGTCCACGCCGCGCAGGAGGATATCCAGGTCCCGCTTGAGCAGGATCATGTCAGCTGCCTCGCGTGCGACGTCGACGGCACCGTCGACCGATATGCCGATATCGGCCTCGTGCAGGGCAGGAGCGTCGTTGATGCCGTCACCCAGGTAACCGACGACATGGCCGCGTCGGCGCAGCGCCTCGATGATGCGTTCCTTCTGGTTCGGGTCAATTTCCACGAACAGATCCGTTCGCGGCGCGCGGCCGAACAGGGCCTCCTTCGTCATGTGGGCCAGTTCCTCGCCCGTCAGGATATTGCGATGCTTGATACCGATCGTTTCCGCGAGGTGTGCCGCCACGTAGCGATTGTCGCCGGTGATGACCTTGACCGTTATGCCGCGATCGCCGACCGCCTTCAGGGTGTCCGCCATGCCGGCTTTGGGCGGATCCAGGAACAGCAGGAATCCGGCGAAACACAGGCCGATCTCGTCGTGACGGCCGTAGGACTTCCCTCCGGGAAAGCGCCGGGTCGCGAGCCCCAGAACGCGATAGCCCTGGCTGCTCCATGCCCGCATCTTGCCGTCGATGGCGCTGGAGTGCGCCGGAGTCAGCGGCTTCTCGGCCGCACCGTCGAGAATGGAAAGGCACGCCTCAAGCACATTGCTGACCGCGCCTTTGCAGATCATCAGATCCTCGGCTGCACCTTGCCGGCGCACGACAACGGATAGGCGCTTACGCACGAAGTCGTACGGGATCTCGTCCACCTTTTGCCAGTCGGACAGCGGGTCGGTATCACTTCTTACCGATCCGATCGCCTCGTCGAGTGGGTTGGCCATACCCGACTGGAGCGTGGCGTTGAGGAGAGCCCAGAAGCGCACGTCGGTGGACTCACCGCCGTTCATGTCTTTGCACGCGTTGAGCTGGATGACTCCTTCGGTCAGCGTCCCGGTCTTGTCAGTGCAAAGCAGATCCATGCTGCCCAGATTCTCGATGGCGTCGAGTCGGCGGACGATCACGCCGCCTGCCGCCATGGCGTGGGCGCCGCGCGCGAGGGTGACGGAGATGATCGCTGGCAGCAATTCCGGAGTCAGGCCTACCGCGAGCGCCAGTGAGAACAGCAGCGAGTCGATCAATGGCCGGTGAAGAAACAAGTTGGCTGCGAATACCAGGATGACGATGACCAGCATGATCTCGGTCATCAGATAACCGAAGCGGCGGATTCCCTTGGCGAACTGGGTTTCCGGCGCGCTCCGGGCAATCGCGGTTGCGATGGAGGCATATTCGGTACGCCTGCCGGTGCGCGCTACCAGGACAGTCGCTATGCCGCTACGCACCGAGGTTCCGGTGAAGACCGCGTTGGTGCGTTGGGCGATCGTAGCCTGTGGCGGAGATAAGCCGGGGGATTTCACCACCGGGAAGGTCTCGCCCGTCAACGCAGCTTCGCTGACGTTGAAGTCCCGTGCATCTATCAGCACGCCGTCGGCGGGGATGAGGCTGCCGGCCGAAAGCCTGATCACGTCGCCGGGCACGATGGTCGTGGAAGGGACGGATGATTCTACGCCATCGCGTAGCGCCGTTGTTTTGCTCGACACGCGGACGGTCAGGGCCGCCATGGCCTTGGAGGCCCCGAATTCCTGCGTAAAGCTGAGGAAACAGCTCGCCAGCACGATAAATGCGATGATCGCCGCTTCGTTGCCCTCGCCGACGAAAGCGGAAACCCCCGCTGCGAAAACCAGGACCAGCACCAGAGAGCTTCGAAACTGCCTTATGAAAGTTCCGAGCGCTGTCGTCCTGTCCTTGTTCCCGGTGCTGTTCTTTCCCGCGGCATTCAGCCTGGCGGCGGCCTCTCCGGAGGAGAGGCCCGTCGTGCTCGATCGCAGGCTGGCCGCCAGCGTCTCCACCGGCACGGACCAGTAAGCCGTTTCTATCGGGGTCGTTTCCGGCTCCATGGCGGACGCTTCATAGTGAAGGAAAGCCTTCATGCTGTTCGCCCGGCGGCGAACAGCATCCGGACGAACATAATGGTCGCGGTGATTTCGTCTAACTCGACATGAGGCGGTTCAAGCCGGTTTCGTCGAGCAGCGAGCGCGTCATGCCGCCAAAGGCCCATTCCCGCAGCCGGCTATGGCCATAAGCGCCCGACACGACCAGGTCGACGTGATTGGCGACGATGAACTCGACCAGCCGCCCGCTGTCGTCGGAATTCTCCAGCACTTTGGACCGGGCCTCTACTCCATGGCGGGCAAGGAAGCCGACAATATCGGCAACGCTCTGATCAACCCACTGGCCCCTTTCGGCCGCGACTGTGACGACGGTCACGTTGAGGGCCAGCCGGAGCAGCGGTACGGCGTCCGCGACGGCCCGGCGTGCTTCGCGGGTGTCCTTCCAGGCGATCACGACGTCCTTCATCTGCACCTGCTCGGTGCCGCGAGCAAGGAGGAGCAGCGGGCGTCCGGCCTGCAGGACGACGCTTCCCGGATCGGCCTGGCGGTAGGCATGGCCGGCCGCAACACCTTCCGGAGCACTCATGATGATCAGATCGGCTATCCTCGATCTAAGAGCGAGAGCGCGGCTCGGATTGTCGAGCGCCTGGCACCATTCTGTCGGGATCCTCCCCGCGAACATTTTTCCAAATTGGTCGTGCAGTTCCTTGAACTTTCCCTCGATGTCGCTCCTCATCTGCTGCCATGCTTCCGCAGCCAGCACTTCGCCGCCCGGTCCGGTTATCGGTATCGGCGCATCGGCAGCGCAGAAGCCGATCAGTTTGGCACCCAAACGTTCCGCAAGATCTGCGGCTGCCATCACGACGGGAGCCAACGGCGCATCGATATCGAGATTTACGAGAACGGACTTGTAGCTCATGGCTGCTCTCTTTTGCGGGCGCAACATCAAGAAGCGATAGCCGTCTGCGAGAAAAGGACCTTGATGTGGATCAAGCTCCCGCCGTTCCCGATGCTAGTGACCATGGCGACTGCAGTAGATCGGGCGACGACGAGTACTGCGGCCGCCGGATTCGAAGCGATGTGTCCTGGCCTTGCAAGCTCCATATTTGCCAAACGGCAAATATTTGCTATATATATGCCAAATATGGAGATCGATATGCAACTCCAGCAGGTTCCGGCCACCCCGGCACAGATGGCCAACCCGGCGATTTCGGACGAGGAGGCGGGCGCGCTCGCCCGCGCGACGGTCAACCTCTTCAAGGCATGGAAATTGACTGACGCAGAGGCGTGCATCCTGCTCGGCGACATGTCCGCCCGGACCTGGGCGCGCTGGAAGGAAGGCACACAGGGAAGGATCGACCGCGACCTCCGCACGCGGATGGCCCACCTCATGGGCATCCATAAGGGGCTGCGCTATCTTTTCAGGGATCCGGCCCGCGGCTACGCCTGGGTGCGGAAGCCGAACATGGCCTTCGGCGGAATGTCCGCACTGCAGCTGATGCTTCGCGGTGAAATCTCCGATCTCGCAGCCCTCCGCGACTGGCTCGACGCGGAACGCGGTGCATGGTGAGCGGGCTGGCGGTGCGCCGCCGGGTCCGGTGGCCGCAGACGTTCCGCATCATCCGTTCCATCCATCCACCGGTCGACCTCTTCGAAGACATCGCCGATCCCCGCGACTGGGAGGCGCTTGTAGCGGTCGAGGCGAAGACCAATCCGCGCATCAGGCTCGAGATCGGCGATCTCGGCAAGGTCCCGGCCGCCCGGCGTGTCTCCGGTCCCGGCGCCAGCTTCGTGATGGCTCCGTTCGTCCACTGCTCGCCGCTGCGGCCAGGACGGTTCACTGACGGCAGCTACGGCATCTATTACGCGGGCGACAGCGAGAATGTCGCGCTGGCCGAAACCATCCATCATCATCAGAGGTTCATGGCGGGGACGAATGAGGAACCCGGCTGGACATCCGATTTCCGGGTTCTCGTCGGAAACGTCGACCGCGACCTCGACGACATGAATGCCGTCCCGGGAGCCCTTGACCCGGACGACTATGCGGCTTCGCAGGCCGAGGGCCGGGCGCTGCGGGATGCGGGAAGCGACGGCCTGACCTGGAACAGCGTCAGGATCGCGGGCGGAAGCTGCATCGGAGCCTTCTGGCCGGACGTTGTAGGGATTCCCGTGCAGGGACGGCACTACTGCTACCATTGGGACGGCTCGCGCGTGGATTTCGTCCGGCAGTACGATACCGGGACCATGCTTGCCGTGAACTGAGCGGGATAGGTGCCTGCTCAGCAAGGACGTTTGCTCGTTCCCGTCAGCCGCCGGATTGAGAGCGGGACCATCACGACCTAGTTTTCTTTCTTTGACCGCGCGCTGCTCCATTCCACGATACGCTCGATCACCGCAAACAATGTCGGGATGATGAACAGTCCAATCGTTGTAGCGGCAACCATGCCGCCGAGAATGGTGACGCCTACTGCCCGGCCGGCACCGGCTCCAGCGCCGGTCGCGAGAGCGAGGGGGACGATACCGAAGATAAAGGAGACGGCGGTCATCATGACGGCACGAAAGCGCTGTTCGGCACCGAGCTGCGCAGCCTCCATGATTGATTTGCCCTCGTCGTGGCGCTCCTTGGCGAATTCTATGATCAAGATGGCATTCTTCGAAGCCAGCCCGATCAACAATACTATCGCTATCTGCGCGTAGATGCTGTTCTGCAATCCGAATAGCGTCAGCCCCGCGGTTGCGCCGAACAGGGCCGCTCCCAGAGACAAAATAACGCCAAGCGGCAAAGTCCAGCTTTCGTATTGCGCGACGAGGAAGAGATAGGCGAAGAGGAAGGCCAATCCGAAGATGATCGGCTCCTGGCCGCTACTGCGTCTTTCCTGAAACGAAAGGCCAGACCATTCGAGGCCATACCCCTGTGGCAGTTCCTGCGCTGCGACACGCTCGGCGGCGGCCATGGCGGCACCCGAACTGCCGCCAGGCGCGGCCTGGCCGTTGATCTGGGCCGCCGGGAAAAGATTGTAACGGGAGATCGTGAATGGAGCGAGGACAACCTTCGTGGACACGATTGTCCTCAGCGGAACCATTGCTCCGTTCCGGCTGCGCACGTGAAGATCGAGAATGTCTTCCGCGTTTGAACGGTGCGCGGCATCCGCCTGGAGATTGACTTGGAAAACCCGCCCCTGCAACGTGAAATCGTTCACGTAGCGCGAGCCGAAATTGGCCCCTATGGTCGAGTAGACATCCGAGACGCTGACACCCAGCGCTTCGGCGCGGCTGCGGTCGACATCGACATAGATCTGCGGCACATCGGCATTGAAGGTCGTCGCGAGCCCCCCGATCTCGGGCTGTTGATTGACCTTCGAAATGAATGCGCGGACTACCTGTTCTATCTCTTCGGGCGGCTGGCCCTGCAGGGCCTGAAGGCGGAGATCGAGGCCACCTACCGCGCCGATGCCTGAAATGGCCGGTGGCGCAAAGACCGATACGATGGCGCCCGGCATGGTCGAGAACCGCGCCCGCAGCTTCGCAAGAATGGCCGCCAGCTGTAGTTCCGGTGTTCTGCGTTGCTCCCAGGGTTCCAATGTCGCAACCAACATCGCACCGTTGGGAGAGCCTGCGCCCTGCAAGATGCTGAAGCCGGCAATCGAGATGACGCGTTCGACGCCCTTCGTCGCCGACAGTTCCCGCTCGATCTCGCTGACGACCGCCCTCGTGCGGTCGAGAGAAGCGGCGGTTGGAAGCTGGACATCCAGGAAAAGCGCCCCCTGGTCTTCGTCCGGCAGGAAGGTAGCAGGCAGGCGCGTGAACAGCAGGACGGCTCCCAGAACGCAGATCACCAGCCCCGCGACAGGTATGAGCCATCGTCGGGCCAGGAAGCCAACCACCCGACCGTAACCCGCACGGGTCGCGTTCAGGAATCGCGTGAACCACGCGAAGGGGCCGCGCCGGTATCCACCCGCGCCGGGCTTGAGCAGGATCGCGCTGAGCGCCGGGCTGAGTGTCAGCGCGACGATCGAAGAGAGCACCAGCGCCGCCGACAATGTAACCGCGAACTGACTATAGAGCCTGCCGCTGATACCGGGAAGGAATCCCGTCGGCGTCACGACAGCGAGCAGCACCAGCGTTGTCGAGACGATTGGTCCGACGATCTGCCCCATAGCCTTGCTTGTCGCGCTCGCCGTGTCGATTCCCGGATTGTCCTCGAGCACATGCTTGACGTTCTCGACGACGAGAATCGCATCATCGACGACCAGACCGATCGCCAGGACCAGAGCCAGTAGCGATATCGTGTTGATCGAGTAGCTGAATGCCAGCAGTACGGCCATGGTGCCGAGCATCGCGACCGGTATTGCCAATGCCGCGACAAGGGTTGCCCGCCAATCCTGCAGGAACAGGAACGTGATGGCGAGTACGATGAGGAAGGCTTCGATCAGGATGCGTACGATCAGCGAGAGGCTAGCCTGCACGAACCGGGTGGCGTCGTAGACGACCTGGTATTCAAGCCCAGGTGGGAATGTGGATGAGAGGCGCTGCAATTCCGCTTTCACCGCATTCCCGGTCTGGATTGCGTTGGCCCCCGGCGACTGGAATATCTGCAGCATTGCCGTGTCGTGGCCGCCGAAACGCGCGCTTGACGAATAGTTTCGTGCACCGAGTTCAATGCGCGCCACGTCGCGAAGCCGGACGGCAGCGCCCGCGCCACCGGTGCGAATGACGATCTCCCCGAATTGCTCGGGCGTCAGGAGCCGACCCTGGGCTACCAGCGTATATTGCAGGTCGGTGCTTTCCCTCGCCGGCGGTCCGCCGACCTGTCCCAACGAGGCTTGAATATTCTGTCTCTGGATGGCTGCTGCGATATCGTCGGCCGTGATGCCGAGCGCATCCATCTTCGTGGCGTTCACCCATACACGCATCGAATATTCGGACGCGCCGGCAATGGCGGCCTGGCCAACGCCCGACACCCGCGAAAGCGCATCCACGATTGTCGTGGCGGCAAAGTTGGTTATCTCAAGCGCGCTGAGTTTGTTGCCGGGCGAGTAAAATGCGATGCCTAACACGAAATCGGGTGAACGCGACCGCACTGACACGCCTTGTTGCGCAACCGCTGCCGGCAATTGAGAAATCGCCAGTTGAGCCCTGTTCTGTACGTCGATCTGCGCGATGTTCGGGTCGGTACCAACCTCAAAGGTAACGGAGAGCGAATATTGTCCGGCGTTCGAACTGGACGAAGACATGTACATCATGTTGTCGACGCCATTGATCGCCGTCTCCAGCGGCCCGCCAACGACGTCTGCGATTACGTCGGCGCTCGCGCCGGGATAGGTTGCCGAGACCGTGACCGTAGGCGGAGTGACCTGCGGATATTGCTGTACAGGCAACTGAAAGATCGCGATCGCGCCTACGAGCGAAATGATGATCGAGACAACGATCGCAAGCCTGGTCCGCCTGATAAAAAGATCGGAGATCATGGATTGCCGCCGACCGGCTGACCTGCGCTCGGTTGGACCGTCATGCCATCGGCAAGACGTTGAATCCCTTGTACGACGAGTTGCTCTCCCCCCTTTAGGCCGGTGGTGACCGCCCAACCATTGCCTACTCGCGCGCCCGTCTTGATCCGTCGTTGCGAGACCTTGTTGTCCTTGGCAAGTACATAGACAAAGCGGCCATCGCGATCCTGGAGCACCGCGGTCTGCGGCACTATCGGCATCGCGGGAGTTTCCTTTTCCTCTATGGAAAGGGTGACGAACTGTCCCGGAACAAGGATACGGTGAGGATTGGGGAAGATCGCGCGGGCGGTGACGGTTCCGGTCTGCGGGTCGACCTCGTTATCGACGAACTCGATTTGACCGGGCTCGTCATAATCCGTTCCATTCGCGAGGCGTAGCGACAGCTTGAACACGCTTGGATCGAAAATGCGGCCGCCAGCCTCCTGTTGCCGTGCGGTAACGAGCAGCCCCTCGCTCATGGCGAAGGCCACCCTTATCGGGTCGAGACTGACTATTCGCGCGAGCGAACCGGAATCCGGCCCGACGAGATTGCCGGCCGTGAAGGTGGCCCGGCCAATGCTGCCCGAGATAGGCGCCGTGATATGGGCGTACGACAGGTTGAGTTCGGCCGTGTTCAATGCCGCCTTGGCGACCTGCACATCGGCCGCAGCGACATCGAACGCAGCCTGTGCCTGATCCAAGGCCGCCTGGGCGACCGTCTTCCGGGCAAACAGGTCCCGGTTGCGCGCAAGGGACCGCTCGGCCGAGGTCCTGGTCGCTTCGGCGCGCGCCACCTGCGCCCGCGCCGAAGCGACGGAGGCTTCCAGCTGATCAGGCTCGATCTCGAATAAGGTCTCCCCGGCGCGGACAGCTTGCCCGTCGCTGAATGATACCGAATGCAGAAAACCCGTGACACGAGCCCGGATATCCACGGCGTTAATCGCCTCGATACGGGCGGTGAACTGTGCCGGATTGCGTACCTGCTCTACCTTGACCTTTTCGATGACGACGGCGGGAGGCGGCATCGCGCGGCTTGCGCCGGGCTGCTGGGCGAGCGAAATCGAGCCGACACAAGCCATCACACCTGCCAGGCAGGTCACGGCAAAACCTATACGACGAATGCGTGCAATCATCACGACGTCTCGCTCGAACGGCACACCCTCGGCCTGTCGCAAAACGGGGTCATAGGCGTGCCTTGCGCATCGTGAGTGCGACACCGATGTACGCACCGCCGGCCACCAGGAGGGAAATGCCGGCGATGACGCCTGGTTCAAACGTACTGGTGTGCGGCAGCTTCAGGGCGAGCAATGCGCTTGCCAGCAGCGCAACCAGGCCCGAGACAGCGAACCAGTACCAGCCTTCCTGTTTGCGTACGGCTATTGCGAGGCCGATCTGCAAAATGCCCTGCACAAAAAATACCAAGGCAATCAGGAGGGTGATCGCAAGGGCGCCTTTCAGAGGATTGAAATAGATCAGGACGCCGCCGACGAATTCGACCGCCCCTGTGAGTTCCTGCCAGATGAAGCCGCTCCAGTCCTTCGCCTGCAAGGACTGTACCATCTTTACTATACCGGCGAACGCAAGCAGGAGCCCCAGGACGACGCTCGTCGCGAACGTCGAGACGGCCGGAAGCGTGACGGCCAGCGCGCCGCTGAGGGCCAGAACGACGCCCAGCCCTAGGAACCATTTCCAGCGCGCATGCAGGGATTCGGCTCGTCGTCCAAAGCCTGTCCCCGTGATGGAGGACTTCATCCCGATCTTATTTCTCATTCTCGGAGGTTCGGCTGAGAGCGTCGCGCAGGACTTGCTCCTTGCTCTCGTCCAGGGAAGTCTGGAGAACAGATCCGCCGTAGCCTTCGATCTCTTTAAGGATCTTGTCTGTCGTCATTTCCTGCACGAGCAGGAACAGCGCGCTGCTTCCGGGCTCAAGTTTCGCGGCAAGCTCTTTCATGAATGCATCGTTGATGCCGACATCCGTCAGCGCCCCGCCGATCGCGCCGGAAGCGGCGCCCACTGCGACGCCAAGCAGTGGATTGAGAAACAGGATGCCGACCAGCAGTCCCCAGAAGCTGCCTTTTGCCGCTCCTGCCGCAGTGGTGTTGACGACCTGATTGAGCTTGACCCTGCCGGAAGAACTCTTTGTCGCGATCACGGCATCGCCCAGCTTGATCAGATATTCCTTTTGCAGGCTGAAGAGCTTGTTGCGGACTTCCTCGGCCTTCTCTTCGGTGGGATACACGAGGACGATAAGATTCGACATGGCACTATCCTTGTCAGAACGAAAAAAGCAGGCGTCACCTTCTCATATGCCTGCATTGTACCCTTCCGCCTGACTCGGGGGATTGGTTCAGAATCCCACGGCTTATCTCCACGTCTCTTTGTCGGGACGCTCGGCACACTACTCTCGGCACAAAGAGACGCTGAGCCTATCCGCGGGATGTCTGGCTAATTCGTTCCGCAGTCCGGGAGGGTAGAGTGTCCCGCGTAACTGCTCCGCACGAATTGTCATTTTCATGCGCTGTACGAGTAGCACTCCTCACGTCCCGTCTCGGTATTCGCGAGCCGTGATGCAAGCGCGGTAATGGGGCCCGGAGAAATGTCTCATGGCTGTTTCCGGCCTGGTGATGATCATCGAATTTGTCTTCGGTGCAGCGACAGCGATGATTCTCGGGCGCTCGGTCCGCAGCTTCAGTTGGGGCCGCTACCCCGATGGGCTGATCGGCGGTATCGGCGGCCTGCTCTTCACGTGGCCGTCCTCGCGCATTCCGGGGGTAGGGCGCCTCATCGGTCACCACGCGGATGGCGTGACGCCGACGATGATGGTCGGCGCCGCGATAGCAGGATTGGTGGGGGGCTTTGTCCTGATCATCCTGGCTGGCTTCGTCAAGTTCCTCCTGAAGGGAGACTAGGCAAAGGGGTAGATGGCTGCCGCGCTTCGCCGATGTGATGTCGTGAGCGTTACTGAAGTTTTTCCATGGACCAAGTAGTTGAAAGGAGAACACCGATGAAGAAATTGGCCTTTGCAATTGTGGTTGCCGCAAGTCTGACGGGCTGCACATCCATGGAAAGAGGTGCCGCGCTCGGTACCGCAGGCGGCGCCGCAGTCGGAATGGCAGCGGGCGGCGGCAGCAATGCGAGAAACGCTTTTGTAGGGGGCGCCGCAGGGGCCGTCGTCGGAGCTTTGATCGGCAAGGCCGCCGAACATCCGGGATACTGCCTGTACCAGGACCGCAATGGCCGCGTATTCGAGGCGCGGTGCAGAAGAAGATGATCGCGGGGTAGAGGGGAATCCCAAAAAGGGGAATGCCTCCTCGGCGATATGGTTCAGGGACAATAGCTTGATGGCGTCCGCCGGGCCAATGTGAGTTCCATTCACAGGTCGTCGGCTCCATCGGGAAATGGCCGCGCCGCACACGGCGCGGCTTCGAGCCCGGAGTCCCGCCGCATCGTCACGTAGACGATCCGCGTCTGCCTTCGGGAGGGCCGAAGGATGGAATGACGTGATCCCGTTACGTCGCCGGCTCGGTGCGACGGCAAGGTATCGCCGACCTCAGACCTATGGTCACAAATTGGAGAACTTGCCTTGAGCGTGCCTCTAGTCAAGATCGTTGCCTGGCAAATGGCAGTCAGTGCCTCAGACCAAGCAGATAGTTGTTGACCAGAAGGCTGCTTAGCGAAGGTGCGTTGTCGCCTGGCCGCACCACGGGCGATGTATCCCGGATACCCAGCCAACCGGCGGCCCGCGCCTCTTTGGGCGAAATCCCGAATTCTTTCTTGAATGTCCGGCTGTAGGTCGAAGGGTCCATGAACCCCCATTTCTCCGCGATGCTGGAGATCGAGCTTGTATCCGTAGTATCGCCCAGAGCGTCCCGCGTCTTTTGCAGCCGTTGGCGCCTGATGTAGTTCGATACGCCTCCGCACGGTTCAAAAATTCGATAGAGGCGGG
>Ga0209930_1002361_pt1 | contig 22857 bp, 16 predicted proteins | sample ThiBiot_500_biof_2_FD_183948 | JGI IMG/M metagenome (GOLD analysis project Ga0209930, IMG submission 183948) | Wastewater bioreactor microbial communities from Cape Town, South Africa - Thiocy_cont_500_biof (SPAdes) | ecosystem: Engineered > Bioreactor > Thiocyanate-remediating >... | reverse complement strand
AACGAACAGACAGGCATCGTTCCTCCCAAGGACGTGGACGTATTCCTGGTTGCTCCTAAAGGCTCCGGCACCTCGCTGAGAAGAATGTTCCTCCAGGGTCGTGGGCTCAATAGCAGCTACGCCATCTTCCAGGACGCCACCGGCAAAGCAAAGGACCGCGTTATCGCACTGGGCATCGCCGTAGGTAGCGGCTATTTGTTCGAGACGGACTTCAGAAAAGAAGTATTCAGCGACCTGACTGGCGAACGCGGTACGCTGATGGGCGCCATCCAGGGGATCTTCGCAGCCCAGTATGAAGTATTACGCAAAAAAGGACACACTCCCTCCGAAGCCTTCAACGAGACAGTGGAAGAGCTGACACAATCCCTGATGCCGCTGGTAGCAGAGAATGGTATGGACTGGATGTACGCCAACTGTTCCACTACTGCGCAAAGAGGCGCGCTGGACTGGTGGAAAAAATTCCGCGACGCCACCCTGCCCGTCTTCAACGAGCTGTATGAAAGCGTAGCCACCGGCAAGGAATCCCAACGCTCCATCGACTCCAACAGCCAACCCGACTATCGCGAAAAGCTGGAAGCCGAACTGAAGGAACTCCGTGAAAGCGAACTGTGGCAGGCAGGCAAGACGGTAAGAAGCCTCCGCCCCGAGAACCAGGCCGTTCCCGAAAAGAAAGCCAAAGAAACAGTAAATGCATAGCATATCACTTTCTCCGGCGCCCCCGACAGGGGCGCCGGAATTAAATTTCCAGGCAGCAGCCGGCAGATTGAAGAAAGTAGTGAAAAGGACACCCCTGACCTACAATCACAATCTCTCCCGCAAATATGCCTGCAAAGTCTATCTGAAAAGAGAAGACTTGCAGGTAGTCCGTTCCTATAAGCTAAGAGGCGCCTACAACATGATGGTAAGCCTGCCCCCCGCACAATTGCAGAAAGGCGTCGTATGCGCCAGCGCAGGCAATCATGCCCAGGGTTTTGCTTTCTCCTGCCGCAAACTAGGCGTAAAAGGAGTCGTATTTATGCCCATCATCACCCCCAAACAAAAGGTCACACAGACCCGCATGTTTGGAGAGAACAATATCGAGATCATCCTCACAGGCGATACATTCGACGACTGCGCCGTCGCAGCCCGCGAGTATACGACCTCCAACGGAATGACCTTTATCCCCCCCTTCGACGATCTCCGTATCATCGAAGGACAAGGCACCGTGGCAGTGGAAATACTGGAAGATCAGCCCGATATCGACTACCTCTTCGTCCCCGTGGGCGGCGGTGGCCTCGCATCCGGCGTAGGCTCCTATTTCAAGACACACTCGCCCGGCACGAAGATCATCGGCGTCGAACCCGAAGGCGCCCCCTCCATGAAGGAAGCCCTGAAAGCCGGCCACCCGGTGACCCTCGATAATATCGAACGGTTCGTAGACGGCGCCGCCGTAAAAAGAGTAGGCGACCTCACCTTCCGCTTCTGCCAGGAAGCTTTGGACGAAATGCACCTCGTTCCCGAAGGAAAAGCCTGCTCCACCATCCTCAAACTGTACAACGAGGACGCCATCGTCGTCGAGCCCGCCGGCGCCCTCAGCATCGCAGCCCTGGATGATTACGCCGACGCCATAAAAGGCAAGACAGTCGTATGCATCGTCAGCGGCAGCAACAACGACATCGATCGCATGCAGGAGATAAAGGAAAGGTCCCTGCAGTACGAAGGACTAAAACACTATTTCCTGGTAAAATTCGCTCAGCGTCCCGGCGCATTAAAGGAATTCGTGAACCATGTCCTCGGCCCCGGCGACGATATCACCCGCTTCGAATACATGCAGAAACACAACAAAGAGACAGGCCACGCCCTGGTAGGCATCGAGCTCCGCGCCCGGGAAGATTACCAGACACTCATCGACAACCTGAAAAAATTCAATATATCCTATACAGAGCTCAATAAGAACGATACCCTTTTCAGCTACCTCGTGTAGCCCCCCACCCGCGGCCGGGTCCTGGTCAAAATATGATCCGGATCATCCACACCTGTGAAAAACTAATTAATAGAAATTTAATTATACGGGATTTTTTCCGTACTTTTATTCGCTTGCTTGCTATCCTTCTTAGAATATTTTCTAAGGATTCATATAAAAAATTGAAAAAAGTCTAATTTATTAATTGCGTATGGTAAGCAAAGGTTTATACCGCCCTGAGTTTGAACACGATGCATGTGGCATCGGATTCGTTGCCAATATCAAAAGCAACAAATCCCACCAGATCATTTCAGACGCACTGACGATCCTGGAGAACATGGAGCATCGCGGGGCCTGTGGCTGTGAGAACAACACCGGCGACGGAGCCGGCATCATGATCCAGACTCCCCATGAGTTCTTTTTCGACGAATGTGTCAAGCTGGGCATCCATTTACCCCCTTATGGCAAATATGGCGTAGGCATGCTCTTCTTCCCCCGGGACATCCGGTTAAAAGAAGAGTGCCGTGATATCTTCTCCCGCTCCGCCGAGAAGCTGGGCCTGGAGATCCTGGGCTATCGTAAGGTTCCCGTCAACCCCGAAGGCATCGGCCCCACCGCCCTTTCCGTCGAGCCCGAAATGGAACAGGTATTCATAGCCTAGCCCGACGATTTCGAAAGGAAGCTGTTTTTGCTGCGTAACTACGCCAGCAACACCATCAACAATACGATAAAAAAGGACGCCATCGGATTCTACGTGGCATCCCTCTCCTATAAGACGGTCGTCTACAAAGGCCAGCTCACCAGCAGCCAGGTAAGACATTACTTTCCCGATCTGAGCAACAAGCGTCTCGTTTCGGCCTTCGGTCTCGTACACAGCCGCTTTGCCACCAACACCTTCCCCTCCTGGAAGCTGGCCCAGCCCTTCCGCTTCATCGCCCACAACGGGGAGATCAATACCCTCCAGGGTAATCTCAACTGGCTGAAGACAGGCGAGAAAGGCTTTACCTCTCCCTACTTCACCAAGGAGGAAATGGAAATGTTGCTGCCCATCATCGCGGAAGGCCAGTCCGACTCCGCCTGCCTGGATAATGTCATCGAGCTGCTGACCCTCTGCGGTCGCTCGCTCCCCCATGTGATGATGATGCTGATACCTGAAGCATGGGATGGCAACGAACAGATGGACCCCGTGAAAAAAGCATTTTATGAATTTCACGCTTCCATCATGGAGCCCTGGGACGGCCCCGCCTCCATCTCCTTCACGGATGGAAAGATCATCGGCGCTACCCTCGATCGCAACGGCCTCCGCCCTTCCCGTTACTGCGTCACCACGGACGACAGGGTCATCATGGCTTCCGAAACAGGCGCCCTGCCCGTCGACCCACGACTGGTCAAGGAAAAAGGAAGACCTGGAGCAGGAACGCATCATCAGCGACGACGAGCTCAAAAGCACGATCTGCTCTCAGAAGCCCTATGCAGAATGGCTGAATAAATACAAGATCCGGCTGGAAGAGCTGCCCGAACCAAGGGTCATGTTCACCCACCTCGAATCCGATCAGATATTCAAATACCAGAAAGCCTTCGGTTATTCCACCGAAGACCTGGATAACCTCATTGCTCCCATGGCTCTCGATGGCAAAGAGCCTATTGGCTCCATGGGTACCGACGTGCCCCTGGCCGTGCTCAGCGATCAGCCCCAGCACCTCAGCAGCTACTTCAAACAGCTCTTCGCCCAGGTGACCAACCCGCCCATCGATCCCATTCGTGAACGATTGGTGATGTCCCTGGCCAGCTTCGTGGGCGGTAACGCCAACCTGCTGGAAGAAGATCCTCTGGCCTGCCATAGCGTGGCCCTCAAGCACCCCGTGCTGAGCAACCACGAGCTGGAAAAGATCCGCAGCATCGACACAGGCGTATTCCAGGCCAAGACGCTGCAGACCTATTTCAGGGCCGACGGTAAGCCCGGCTCCCTCCAGGCTGGTCTCGATCGCCTCTGCCGTTATGCAGTGGACGCCGTGGAAGACGGCTTCGAGGTATTGATCCTGACAGATCGCGCCATCGACTCCGATCACGCGCCGATCCCCTCCCTGCTGGCAGCCTCCGCCGTGCACCACCATCTCATCCGCAAAGGCTATCGCGGACAGGTAGGCATCATCGTGGAAGCCGGCGACGTATGGGAGGTACATCATTTCGCCTGTCTCATCGGGTTCGGCGCCACCGCCATCAACCCTTACCTGGCCCTCTCCTCCATCCGCGACATGAAGCTGTCCAGCCGCCTGGAGACAGACCTGGATGCAGAACAGCTGAAAAAGAACTATATCAAGGCCGTCTGCGACGGATTGTTGAAGGTCTTCTCCAAGATGGGCATCTCCACCCTGCAAAGCTACCAGGGAGCGCAGATCTTCGAGATCATCGGCCTCAACCATACCGTTGTCGATAAATATTTCACCGGCGCCACCTCCCGCATCGAAGGGATGGGCCTCGACGAGATTGCCAAAGAGACACTGTCTAAACATTACTTCGCATTCAGCCGCAAAGACGTTCCCGTTGAACGGCTGCCCGTAGGAGGCGTCTACCAGTGGAAGAGAAAAGGTGAATTCCACCTCTTCAACCCCCAAACCATCCACCTGCTGCAGTATTCCACACGGATGAACGACTACAATACGTTCAAGAAATATTCCAAGCTCGTCAACGATCAGAGCGAAAAGGCAGCCACGCTGAGAAGCCTGCTCACCTTCAAAAGGAACAGACCCTCTATTTCCCTCGATGAGGTCGAGCCGGCCGAAAGCATTTACAAAAGGTTTGCCACCGGCGCCATGTCCTTTGGCTCCATCAGCCACGAAGCCCACTCCACCCTGGCTATCGCCATGAACAGGCTAGGCGGAAAAAGCAACACCGGCGAAGGAGGCGAGGACGAGATCCGCTACGAGACCCTGCCCAATGGCGACTCCATGCGCTCCGCTATCAAACAGGTAGCGTCCGCCCGCTTTGGCGTCACCAGCTACTACCTTACCATGGCCGACGAGCTCCAGATAAAGATGGCGCAGGGCGCAAAACCCGGCGAAGGCGGACAGCTCCCCGGGCATAAGGTAGACGAATGGATCGGCAAGGTACGCCACTCTACCCCCGGCGTGGGCCTTATCTCACCCCCGCCCCACCACGATATCTATTCTATCGAAGACCTGGCACAGCTGATCTTCGATCTTAAAAATTCCAACCGCGCCGCACGCATCAGCGTCAAGCTCGTGTCCAAAGCCGGTGTAGGCACCATCGCTGCCGGCGTGGCCAAGGCCAAGTCGGACGTCATCCTCATTTCAGGACACGACGGCGGTACAGGCGCTTCCCCCATCAGCTCTATCAAGCACGCAGGTCTGCCATGGGAATTAGGATTGGCTGAATCACACCAGACGCTGGTAAGAAATAAGTTGCGTAGCCGCGTAGTACTGCAGGCTGATGGACAGATGAAAACAGGACGCGATATCGCCATCGCTACCCTCTTAGGTGCCGAAGAATGGGGCCTCGCTACCACCGCGCTCGTAGTGGAAGGATGTATCATGATGCGCAAATGCCATCTCAATACCTGCCCCGTAGGCGTGGCCACACAAGACCCCGAGCTGCGCAAACGTTTCTCCGGCAATGCGGACCACGTGGTAAACTTCTTCAAGTTCATCACCAATGAATTGAGAGAGATCATGGCCGAGCTTGGCTTCCGCACCATCGACGAAATGGTCGGCCAGGTAGACTGCCTCGACATACGGGAAAATATCAGCCACTGGAAATACAGCAGGCTCGACCTCACCCCCATCCTGTACAAGGAACCCGCTTCCATGTACACAGGACTCCACAAACAAGAGGAGCAGGATCACGGACTGGAAGGACTGCTGGACTGGAAGCTTCTCGATGCGGCGCAGCCGGCCTTACACCAACGGCAAAAAGTATACGCCGCCTTTGCCATCCGGAACACCGACCGCACCGTAGGCACCATCCTCTCCAACGAGATATCCAAACTGTACAAGTCTGCCGGCCTGCCCGAAGATACCCTGCACTTTAAGTTCACAGGCACCGCAGGACAAAGCTTTGGCGCCTTCGCCACCAATGGCGTGACGCTCGAGCTCGAAGGTGACGCCAATGACTACTTCGGTAAAGGACTATCCGGCACCCGGCTCATCGTATACCCATCCTCCAACGCCGCCTTTGTGCCCGAGGAAAACAGCATCATCGGCAACGTGGCCTTCTATGGAGCCACCTCCGGCGAAGCCTTTATCCGTGGCAAGGCGGGCGAAAGATTTGCCGTCCGCAACTCCGGCGCACAGGCCGTAGTCGAAGGCGTGGGTGATCACGGTTGCGAATACATGACAGGAGGCAGGGTCGTCATCCTCGGTAACACTGGCCGCAACTTCGCCGCAGGTATGAGCGGTGGCATCGCCTATGTGTACGATGTAAGAGGACAGTTCCCCGCACTCTGTAATAAAGAGATGGTAGACCTGGATCCCGTAGGCGCCGGCGATATAGCCGAGCTGAAAGACATGATCCAGCGGCACTACGCCTATACAAACAGCACCGTCGCCAAATTCGTCCTCGACGACTTTGAGAACCAGCTGCAACATTTTGTAAAGGTCTTCCCGAGGGATTATAAAAAAGTATTACTGGAAAAAAGTCATAAACAAACGGTCCGCTCATAAATGGATCGCGCCGCCCACAGAGAAACGTATTGAGAACGCGGAGTAGGCTCTCATGTGTGACTCAGCCACTCCGTTGTTCTCTGTGGGCGGAAACATTGGAAATAACACGTTAAATAAAGTAAAGAGAAATGGGCAAACCCACAGGATTTCTGGAATTTACCAGAGAATTACCCTCCAAACGCCCCGTGCAGGAGAGGAAGAATGATTACAACGAATTCGTATCCCCCTACAAGGACACCCAGCTCAACCAGCAGGCCGCCCGTTGTATGAACTGCGGGATACCCTTTTGTCACCACGGATGCCCCCTGGGAAATGTCATCCCCGAATTCAATGATGCCGTCTATCGTCAGAATTGGAAAGATGCATACGATATCCTCACCTCCACCAACAACTTCCCCGAATTCACGGGCCGCATCTGCCCCGCCCCCTGCGAAAGCAGCTGCGTGCTGGGTATCAACCAGCCACCCGTGGCCATCGAAGAGATAGAAAAACATATTATTGAAATAGCCTTCCAGAAAGGTCTCGTCAAAGCCCGCAAACCGGCCGTTCGCACCGGCAAGAAGGTAGCCGTCATAGGCTCCGGCCCCGCCGGACTGGCTGCAGCCGACCAGCTCAACGCTGCCGGACACACCGTCACCGTCTTCGAAAGGGACGACGAGCCAGGCGGACTACTCCGCTACGGCATCCCCGATTTCAAGCTGGAAAAATGGGTAGTGGCCCGCCGGGTCAAACTCATGGAAGAAGAAGGCATCACCTTTAAATGCAATGCCAACGTAGGGGTCAACGTTAGCATCAACGACCTGCTCCGCGAATACCACGCCATTGTACTGGCGGGAGGAGCAACCATCCCCCGCGATCTGCCCATAGCCGGACGGGAATTGAAAGGCGTCCACTTTGCCATGGACTTCCTCAAACAACAGAACAAAAGGGTCAGCAACCTGCCCATCGACAATGAAGCCATCATGGCCACCGGCAAGAACGTAGTGGTCATCGGCGGCGGCGACACCGGCAGCGACTGCGTAGGCACCTCCAACAGACATAAGGCCAAATCCATCACCCAATTCGAGCTCCTGCCCAAGCCGCCGGAAACACGCACCGCCTTCATGCCCTGGCCTACCTACCCCATGCTCCTCAAGACCTCCTCTTCTCACGAAGAAGGAGCCGACAGACACTGGGCCGTCGCTACCAAAGAATTCATTGGCGATGGAAAAGGTAACCTCAAGGCACTGAAGATCGTCACCCTCGAATGGAAGCTCACCGAAGAAGGCCGCGCCGCCAACTTCGTAGAAGTAGCCGGCAGCGAAAGAGAATTACCCTGCGAGCTTGCTCTCTTTGCCATGGGCTTCGTACACCCCCAGCACGAAGGACTCCTCCAGGAGCTCGGCGTCGAGCTGGACGAAAGAGGCAATGTCAAAGCCCCCGAAAAAAGCTATCAGACCAATATCGCCAAAGTATTCACGGCAGGCGATATGCGCCGGGGACAGTCCCTCGTCGTCTGGGCCATTAGCGAAGGCCGCGAATGCGCACGCAAGGTCGACGAATACCTCATGGGAACATCCCTGCTGGAAAGAAAAGATCAGAGTCTTATAGCGCTCTAAAGACATCCCCAATAATATACCGCCCCCTCTTTGTCTAAAAGAGGGGGTTTTTCTTTTCATATTGAAAAAGTTCGCTCAATTTTCCTTAAATAAACCTCCAATTTTCTCCGCTTTTTTTAAACAGCTTCGATATTTAATTTCATAAAGAAATTATAAAGACGGCCGTAATTATTTAATTATTAATTTTTTAAGATCATTTAACGCTGTTAGATTTAACATATTAGTTTTTACTATATACAATAGTTAATAGCCAACTTTCCATTTCGATGACTATATTAGCATTACAAACATCACTTATAAATATTTTTAATGTGACAATCCGGTAAACCCTTCTCCTAAAAGCTGTCAGCCCGGTAGACAGTAACCCTCGACCCTTTTTTATTTATTAACCAAAACAATCAGCCAATGTTAAGGATTATCACCTTTTGCCTTACAACGACTTTCGTGTCTTCTTCCATCTGGGCGCAGACAACTACGGCAACAACAACGACAGACACTGCTAAGGCTGCCACACCCGCACCCGCACCTGCACCCGCACCTGCCCTGTCCATTACCGGCTCAGCCGATTTTTACTATCGCTATAACTTTGACAAGCAGGTAAATAGCTACACCAGCTTCACAAGCACCCACAACAATTTCAAGTTGGGCATGGCCAGCGTCAAACTGGAACACAAGACAGCTAAAATGGATATGGTCGCTGATCTCGGTTTCGGCCCCCGCGCACAGGAATTTGCCTACAACGACAACGGTATCGTTCAGGCTATCAAACAATTGTATATCAGCTACTCACCCACAGCCTGGGTCAAATTCACAGGCGGTACCTGGGCCACCCACGTCGGTTACGAAGTATTGGACGCTTATGCCAACCGTAACTACAGCATGTCCTATATGTTCACCAACGGCCCATTCTCCCACACCGGCGTTCGCGCTGACTTCACCGTCGGTAAGTCCGGTATTATGGTCGGCGTCTCCAACCCCACCGACTGGAGAAGCGTCCCCACAGCCTATACCAATAAAAAGAACCTCATCGCTCAATATAGCTACGCTCCGAACGACAATATCAAGCTCTACCTCAACTACGTTGGCGGCAGAGACACTGGCGACAATAAGGTACATCAATACGACTTCGTAGGCACCTTCAAACTTAGCAGCCTCTTCAACGTAGGCGTCAATGGTACCCTCAACAAATCCAGCCGCTTCGTGGAAGACTACGTTACCAGCCGCACCTGGTATGGCGCCGCAGCCTATCTCAACCTCGACCCGAAACCCTGGTTCGGCCTCACGCTCCGCGAAGAATACTTCAGCGACAAGGATGGCGTCAAGCTGCCCGTGCCCTCTAAGGTCTTCGCCAGCACCCTCACGGCTCAGTTCAAAGTGGACGGGTTCATCTTTATGCCCGAATTCCGTTTGGACAACGCCAACGTAGAAGTATTCGGCAAGAGCGACGGCACTGCCTCCAAATCCACCGCCAGCTTCATGTTCGCAGCTATTTACTCATTCTAAGCAACACACCACACAAAACCAAAATACCAATCAACCTTATTAAATATGATCTAACCATCTAAACATTCTTTCACAAATAAAAACCAACGCAAAATGGGAGTAACCAATTTTATTAAAGGTAGACTGGGACTGGCAGGAAATGGGAGCCTGCCGGTAATGGTCAAATTGACAAAAAAAGATAAGTGGCGCATCGCCGGTGGTATGTTCGCCGGTAAGATCATAGGCATCTTCATAGTCCTGCTGGCTATGGGATTCCTGCCCGCTATCATCGGTGGCACGCCGGCACACGCACAGGCGCCCACCTATACGGCCCATGAGACCACATTAATGAACACAGCCAACACCATCTGGACACTCGTCGCTGCATTCCTCGTATTCGGTATGCAGCCCGGTTTCGTATTCCTGGAAGCAGGTTTCGCCCGGAAAAAAGAGACAGTCAACGTCCTCATGGAATGTATCTTCGATACCTGCATATGCGGCATCCTCTTCTGGGCCATCGGATATGCCTTTATGTTTGGTCAGGGCAATGGCTTCATTGGATGGGGCGGCGGCGCCCTGGCAGGCGGTGACCCCAAACCCTGGTTCTTCCTCCAGAACACCCCCGAGACATACGGCAGCACCGGCGTTCCGGTACTGGCTCACTGGATATTCCAGTTCGCTTTCGCAGACACTACATCTACGGTGACTTCCGGCGCGATGATTGGTCGCACCAGCTTCCGCGGTGATATTCTTTATAGCATCGGCGTTACAGGTTTCATCTATCCCATCGTTGGTCACTGGGCCTGGGGACCCGATGGCTGGCTGGTGCTCATGGGCTCAAAAGATCACTTCCTCCCCGGTCTGGGACAAGGCTTCCGCGACTTCGCAGGATCCACCGTCGTACACACCATCGGCGGTATGGTATCCCTTGCCGGCGCCATCGTACTCGGTCCTCGTCTCGGCCGCGTATTCAAACGCGATGGAGGAGGCATGCCCGCTCCACACAACCTGACAATAGCTGCGGTGGGTGGCTTCATCCTCTGGTTCGGATGGTATGGCTTCAACCCGGGTAGCACCCTCTCGGCCGTAGACATGCAAGGCATCGGTCGTGTAGCCGCCAATACCACCCTGGCAGCCTGCGCGGCCGGTATCTCCGCCATGTACATGGCCCTCTGGTTCGGCGAGACAAAAGGTAAGTTCGACCTCGGCTATACTACCAACGGTTTCCTCGCAGGTCTCGTTGCCATCACCTGCCCCTGCTACTGGGTATCCCCCTTCGGCGCTATCATCCTTGGCCTCGTCGCCGGGATCGTGGTCTGGATAGGCATCAAGGTGTTGGAACACTGGCGCATCGATGACCCCATCGGCGCAGTGGCCGTTCACGGCTTTGCCGGCATCTGGGGCACCCTGTCCCTGGGCCTCTTCGCCTGCGGCAAATATGGCCTTACCGGCCCCACAGGCCCCGATAACTCGGCTCCGGTCGCAGGTCTCTTCTACGGCGGCGGCGCCGACGTTCTGAAAGCACAGTTCATCGGCAGCTTCAGCATCACCGTAGCAACCCTCGTCATTTCCTTCATCCTCATGTGGGTGATCAAACAACTCCCCTATCCCTGGAAACTCCGCGTCGAACCCGAAGGCGAAACAGGCCCTGGCGGTCTCGATGTATTCGAACACGGCATCGAAGCTTACCCTTCCCAGGAACTGGAGCCCCATCCGGTGGTTCGTTCAAAGGAAAGACGCTTTACAGAAACTGTCTGACATCCTATAACTACTACTACATAAAGATCCCGGGCCGTGGCCCGGGATCTTGCATTAGGTATCTTTTACCGGCCCACAATTAGCCAGCGGCCTATAGCCGCCCCAAGCATGAGCAATAGGAACAAGGCATACAATAAATGAATGGGCTGGATTCTTTTGCGCATATATCTGAAATAACTATTCATATGTCTCTTTTGATCTATGTAGGTCAAATGACAAGCCAGCCCACTCGCAATGAGCAAACCATTGATTGACAATAAAAAGCTCCAGAGCCTATTGGAGATGATCCTTCTCTTTTGGAAATGGTTTTTCAAAATGAACCGGTCATGCTTATCGCTAAGGCCGATCGCCTTATCTTTCGTGGTGTTTTGTATCTTCCAGCTTTCTGTATAAAGTGGCAATCCCAATATTCAATAGCTTGGCCGCCTGCGCCTTATTGCCACCCGTATATTGTAATACGCGTTGAATATGCTCCTGCTCGACCCTGGCAAGCTCAAAAGCAGAAGGCGATTTTGACTTCAATGTCGTGTATTGCAACTCCAACGGCAAGTTCTCGATAGTCAGCCGATCACCGCTGCATAAAATGAGGGACCGCTCGATCACATTCTTCAGTTCACGGATATTGCCCCGCCAGTCATGCTTCGCTAAATGCGCCACATAACTTTCGGACATTCCTTTGACATGCTCATAGGAACCTTTGGTCAATTTTTGTAGAAAAAAATCTGCCAGTAAAGGAATGTCGGTTTGGCGTTCCCTTAGCGCAGGTAATTGAATAGTGATCAGATTCAGCCGGTAAAAAAGGTCCTCTCTGAATTTTCCTTCGACGATATCCTGCCGCAGATTTCGGTTGGTAGCCGCTATTATCCGGATATCGACCTTCTGCAAATGCGTGTCCCCGACCTTGATAAATTCACTGGTCTCGAGCAGCCTTAGCAGCTTTGCCTGCAAGTCCAACGGCATTTCACCTATCTCATCCAGGAACAGGGTTCCTCCATTAGCTTCCTCGATCAGCCCTCTCTTGTCTTTCATGGCGCCGGTGAAAGCGCCGCTCTTGTAACCAAAAAGCTCGCTTTCCAAAAGGGTCGATGAAAATGCGCTGCAATTCAGACCAAGGAAAGTCTTTCTGCATCTCTTGCTTGCCGAATGTATTGCCTGAGCGAAAATTTCTTTACCACTGCCGGTTTCCCCCAGCAGGAGCACCGGCGCTTCTGTCGGCGCGGCTATTTGAGCCATTACCTTTGCCTCCATGATCTGCGGAGAATTGCCGATAACAGATTCAAAGCTGGCATATTTTTCGGCCACCTGTTTTTCCAGTCTCGCCACTTTTTTCCCCAGATTGATCCTCTCCAAAGCGCTGTAAAGCAATGGTAGGATCCTGTCATTGTCATCGACTTTTATCAGGTAGTCGAAGGCGCCGTTCTTTATTGCCCGGACACTGTCCGGTATATTTCCATAGGCGGTAAGAACGATTATCTCCAGCAGGGGAAAGGAGGATTTCATCCGTTTAATAAGATCGACCCCATCCCCATCCGGCAATTTCACATCGCACAATACCAGATCGATCTTTTCATTTTCTAAAACTTTCAGGGCGGATTGGCAATTGGCAGCCTCGAACATAGTGAACCCTTCAAGGGCGATCACCCTTTTCAAAAGCTGACGGACATCAACTTCATCTTCTATTAACAGCACTCGTGCAGTACTCATGTTAAAAGGTTGACAGGATCTAAACTTGCCTCTGCCGCAAGACTGAATCCGAAAGTGCTTCCCTTGCCAAAATCACTTCTGACCCAGATGGCTCCCCCTAATGCTTCGATAAACTCCTTCGAAATAGCCAGCCCTAAACCCGTTCCAATCTTTTCCCTGCTTCCGGGGACCTTGAAATATTTTTCAAAGATATAAGGCAAATATTTTTCCTCTATTCCTCTGCCATGATCTGTAACAATGAAATCGATATTCCCTTTGTTCCGTCTAACCTGTACATCGATATGCCCTCCTTTGTTAGAATATCGGATGGCATTTGTCATCAGATTGATCAATACCCAGGTCACCTTTTCCGCATCCATCCTTATGGAAGGAAGGTCCGATTCGACGGCCGGAGTTATCGCTATTCCTAACTGACCTGCTTCCAGATCGACAGCTTCGATCGCGCTCCTGGTTATCTCTCCCGGCTGAACAGACTCCAGCTTTAGCTGCATCTTTCCTGTCTCGACCTGGGACATATTCAACAGCTCCGCCGTTATTCTGAGCAACCGTTCCGTATTGCCCCGTATGGTCCCTAATATCTCCGCCTGATCGTCGTTCAATTGCCCCAGCCGCCTGTCATCCAGCAATTGGGCGCCCACCTTCAACGCAAACAGGGGTGTTTTCAGCTCGTGAGATACAGTAGCGATAAAATTTGTTTTGGCAACATCCTGTTCCTGGAACGGTGTCACATTTCGAAGCAGGATCACCTGTCCGCCGTCGCCATTTTCAGAATGGATAAAAACAGATTCCCTGGCAAAGAAGCATTCCTTGCTGTCTGCAACGATCCGGAATGTCTTCTTCGAATCCTTCTGCAGAAGGGCTCTCAACAGGTCATTGTCCAACGCGATATCCGGCGCATAACGTCCAATTACGTTCCTGTCGCGCAATCCAAATAATTTTTCTGCGGTGTTATTAAAGAACAGGATCTCCTGTTTATCACTCAGCACAATGATCCCGTCGTTGATCTTATTGATGATCGTTTCGACCCTGTTCTTTTCAAACTTCATTTCCGCCAGGTTGCTATGTTCATATTCGTCCAGCTTTTCCGCCATGGAATTGAAAGCTTCGGCCAGATCGCCAAACTCGTCATGACGATTGAGATCGATCCGTTTGCTGTAATTCTTGCTGGCAATCTCCTTTATCCCTCCGGTGAGTATCCGGATCGGCCTGGTGATCATTGATGGAAAATTAAGAATAAAGGCAAAGGCCGCAATACTCAGGACACTTACGACCAGTGTAAGCCAGAAGGTTGCCTGGATGGCCGTATTGGCAGCGACGATATTCTTATTGATGATAGCGATCTGGTTGACATCCTCAATCTCCAGGATCGCCCTTCGCATTCTCTTGTAATCCTGGAAGCCCTTCGGGTCTTTCTTCAACTGCTCGAACAGGGACCTCACTTCCGCCGCCGCCTCATATTCCCCGGGCTCGGTGATATTATTCTCTTCCAGTTTCAGGTTGTTCTCGAAGACAGCCTCCTTCGAATGATCATCCGGCAGGTCATCCAGAGCCTTCAACATGTGATTGCAATATTCCAGGCTGATATGGTTGTCCTTAAGGATCATGCTGGCATCAGCACTCAGCCGCTTGACATAAAAAATGCCCAGCCCGCCGAATGCCAGGATGATCGCAAACAGGATCAATAGCCCAGCCGTCAATTTCGTCTTAATATTTGTACGCATACCAATGCCAAAGATACTACGGTTCACCGGAATCGAGCCGTCAGGCCGGCTGTAAGCCAAAGGTCTTTATTGGTGATCATCGTCCCGTCCCGCTTGGGATAAAGCTGTTCAGGCGAGCCGAAATAACGCGCCTCCAGACGGAAGAGCACTTCGTCAGTCACGGCCAGGTTATAGCCCAGGCTGGCGCTCGACAGCTTGAACCCGGAGGCGCCGGTGACAGGCGTGAGCAACACCTGGTAGGGATCGCGAAAATGCTCGATCCTTGCCGAAAAAGAGTTCCCCGGCGCAAAGGTATAGCGTGCGCAAAGATTGACGCTCCACCATTCCCGGGTCGTTATGAGGTCGGCCTCCGCTCTTCGCTGCCAGCCGATATAGGCATCCGCCGTAAAAGTCCATTTATTGGAAGCTGTGTACGTAGCATACAGATCCGTAAAGCATCGTGTCTTGTATCCGGGATATACCGCCGAGCTCTCATTGCCGATGTACGTATTCCAGTTGATATCCCATTTGCCGTTCGGTTTGAATTCCAGCTGCGATCCGAAATCCAGCGGGTCATGCTGCGCCTGGATCACCTGCCATCCATTCAGAAGATAGAGATACGCTGTCCATTTGCCCAGCGGGACAGTAAGCTTTGCCCCGGTGAGATAATAGGGGACGTTCTCGGAAGCCAGGCTCCGCGTATACGGGATCTGGTCGAAAGAATAGGCACTCTCATTTGTAAAGGGCGAACCAATAACACCCGCATCCAGCCAGATATCCTTTTTGCTGAACAGCTTCACCCCCACATTCGCCTCCAGCAGGTTCTGCAGCGTCTGTCTCTCGGTGGCATAGTTGGCATTCATATAGGTTCCAAAGCCGGGCGTGAAGGTCGCCCGAACTCTATCCGATGTATATTTCAGACTGATATAGGCGAGGTTCACATTGATCTCATTATCCCTGTTGTACGATACAACGTAGGGATGTGTAGCATCTTTGGGATGACTGACGGAATAAGAGTAATAAGCATCCACATACCCCTCGAGCGTCAATTTACCTTTTTTAAACAATGAATTTTGTGACGAATCCACTTGCTGTTGCGCGCTCAAAGGAAGCACGAAAATGAACAGGATTGCAGGCAGCGATAAAATTTTCTTTAACGATAGCATAAAAATTCTTTTCTCTGTTACTTCAAATTATCCAATGCGATATTCAATTGCAGCACATTTACTTTTGACGGTCCGAACATCCCCACAAAAGGATGCTCCGTATGCTGATCCACCAGATCCCTCAGCGTTTGCTCGGAAATATGCCGCGCAGCAGCTATACGGGGGATCTGGATCTTAGCGCCGGCAGGAGAAAGATCAGGATCGAGCCCGCTGCCCGAGTAGGTCACCAGCTCAGCAGGGATTTGATCTTTGCGAACACCCGGATTGTGCGCCAGAAAACTGTCGATCCTGGCTTGAACATCTTTCAGATAATCCGGATTGGTCGGCCCTTTGTTGCTTCCCCCGCTGCCGGCGGCATTGTAGCCTACCGCCGAAGGACGGCTCCAGAAATAATTATCCCGGTCGAACTTCTGGCCTACATTGGCATATCCTACCGCTTTTCCATTCACCGGCAAAGTTTGCCCGCGGCCCCCGCCAGGAGCTAACCTGGCTACCGCCGCTATTACCAGGGGATAGATCACCGAACAGATAATGATGAATACGGCGGTGAGTTTCAATGAGACCAGTATATGCTTTTTCATTTTTTCAATTTTATTGGTTACATAAACAGCGCAAGAATGAGATCGATGAGCTTGATACCGATGAAGGGTACGATGATACCGCCAAGTCCGTAGATAAAAAGGTTTCGCCTCAACAGGGGACCGGCTCCGATTGGCCGGTAAGCTACCCCTCTCAGCGCCAGCGGTATCAAGATCGGGATAATGATGGCGTTGAAGATCACCGCTGAAAGAATAGCACTTTGAGGACTGCGTAACCCCATAATATTCAGCGACTGAAGAGCTGGAATAGTAGCGATAAACAAAGCCGGCACGATCGCGAAATATTTGGCCACATCATTGGCAATGGAGAAAGTGGTCAGGGTACCCCTCGTCATCAGCAACTGCTTGCCTATCTCGACGATCTCGATCAGTTTCGTAGGATCATTATCGAGATCCACCATATTGCCCGCCTCCTTGGCCGCCTGTGTACCGCTGTTCATAGCTACCCCTACATCCGCCTGCGCCAGCGCAGGGGCGTCATTGGTGCCATCACCCATCATCGCTACCAGTTTGCCGCCAGTCTGCTCCTTCCGTATATAGTTCATTTTATCCTCCGGCTTGGCTTCGGCAATGAAGTCGTCCACTCCCGCCTTATTGGCAATGAATTTTGCAGTCAACGGATTGTCACCGGTGACCATTACGGTCTTGACGCCCATTTTCCGCAGTCGCATAAACCTTTCGCTGATGCCCGGTTTGATGATATCCTGCAATTCTATTACTCCAAGCACTTCCGAATTCCGGCTTACAACCAAAGGAGTGCCGCCATTGGAGGAAATCGTCTTTACCTGCTGCTCCGTATCATCGGGGAAAGCCTTCCCGGCCTTTCTGACCTGGTTAAGGATTGCGTCGAAAGCGCCTTTCCGGATCTCCATGCCATTTACATCGACGCCACTGAAGCGGGTCTCCGCGGAAAAGGGAACAAACCTGGTCCCGCCATCCGCCTGTAAAGAAGGTGTTTTGTACCCCTTACTATTGCCCAGCTCGATAATAGACCTCCCTTCCGGGGTCTCATCGGCCAGGGAGCCAAGGATACAAGCCTCGACAAAAACGGCCTCGTCTATTTTGCCAGTAGGGTAGAAATGGGTAGCCTTCCTGTTGCCGATGGTAATGGTCCCGGTCTTGTCCAGGAGCAGCGTGTCCAGGTCCCCGGCCGTCTCCACCGCCTTACCGCTTTTTGCTATCACGTTTGCCCTCAGGGCCCTGTCCATACCAGCAATACCGATCGCACTAAGCAATCCGCCGATGGTGGTCGGTATCAGGCATACATAAAGGGAAATGAATGCGGCTATGGTAATGGGCGTATTCGCATAGTCCGCAAAAGGCTTCAGCGTAACGCAGACCAACAAAAAGATAATGGTAAAACTTGCCAGCAGAATGGTTAACGCTATTTCGTTGGGAGTTTTTTGCCGGGAGGCGCCTTCCACCAGCGCAATCATCTTGTCAAGGAAACTTTCGCCCGGATCTGTCGTAACCCGCACCTTGATCGAATCGCTCAGCACTTTGGTGCCACCCGTCACAGAGCTCTTGTCACCACCCGATTCGCGAATGACAGGCGCCGACTCACCAGTAATAGCCGATTCGTCGATAGTAGCAATGCCTTCAATGATCTCTCCATCCATAGGAATGACATCGCCTGCTTCACACAGAAAGATATCCCCCTTTCTCAGACTGGAAGACTGAACGATCCCCCATTTGGTTTTATCCTTCGAATGGGGATCAGTGATTTTTTTCGCAGGCGTATCTTCCCGCGTCTTACGCAGGCTTTCGGCCTGGGCCTTGCCCCTTGCCTCCGCAATAGCCTCGGCAAAATTGGCAAACAGGACAGTGACAAGCAGTATGATAAAAATGGTAAAATTATATCCAAGACTCCCCTGTGAATTTTCGCCCGCCATTATCCAAACGCAGACACCCAGGAGAATGATCGTTCCTAAATATACGGTGAACATTACCGGGTTCCTGATCATGGTCGCCGGCTTTAGTTTAATGATCGATTGCTTTAGCGCCTCCTTCACCAGTGAGGCATTGAGCAGTTTATTGGAATTAACGTTCTGCATAAATATTATTTATAGAATTTGTCAATGCATATTCAGATATTCGGCAATGGGACCAAGTACCAGCGGAGGGAAATAAGACAACGCGGTAATGATAATGATGACGGCAAAGGTCATCACGCCAAAAGTATACGAATCGACTTTTAATGTTCCCTGGGACTCCGGAATGTATTTCTTTCCGGCCAGCAACCCCACTATGGCGACAGGTCCGATGATCGGCAGGAATCTGCCAAGGATCATGGCCAGACCACCTGTAATATTCCAAAAGGGATTGTTGTCCGACAAACCTTCGAACCCGCTGCCGTTATTGGCATTGGTGGACGTGAACTGGTACAGCATCTCGGAGAAACCATGATACCCCGGATTGTTCAGCCAGTTGGCTGGCTTCACCGCCCAGTCGGCGTTGGCATGATGCACGAAATAATAAGCCGCCAGCGCGGTAAAACCCTTGATGACAAAAGCAGACAACAACGTCACCAATGCGGCGATCTTTACCTCCCTCGCCTCGACCTTATGGCCCATGAACTCCGGTGTGCGTCCGATCATCAAACCAGCTATGAATACGGCAATAATGATATAGATGAGGTAGTTCAGAAAACCTACCCCGCATCCCCCATAAAAGGAATTGATCATCATCCCCAACATTTGCATTAGTCCGGAAACAGGCATGGAACTGTCATGCATGGAATTGACCGAACCCGTGGAGATGATGGTGGTCATAATGCTCCAGTAGCCTGAAGCCGCAGGGCCAAGACGGACCTCTTTACCTTCCATGGCCCCCGTAGCCTGCAATACACCCATCCGGGTTATTTCCGGGTTTCCCCTGATCTCCGAGATCACGGTAGGTAGCATCAGGCATAGCATTCCCACCGTCATGATCCCAAAGACGACATAGGCAAATTTTTTACGCCGGATGTAAATTCCCATCGCGAATAGCAAAGCGACAGGTATCAACACCTGGGCCGTGATCTCGAGCATGTTGGTGAAATAATTGGGATTTTCCAGGGGATGTGCCGAGTTGGCGCCAAACCATCCGCCACCGTTGGTCCCAAGATGCTTGATAGCGATCATTCCAGCCGCAGGTCCGCGGGACACTTGTACAGTATCTCCCTGTAATGTCGTAATAGTATCCTTACCATCGAAGCTCGCCGGGGTACCGTTGAAGACCAGTAGAATGGCCATGATCAGGGCCAGCGGCAGCAGGATACGGGTCATCGTTTGCGTAAAGATCACCCAGAAATTCCCCAGGTTCTTCGTTGTTTTTTCTTTCAGACCATTGAACACAGCCACCAGACAGGCAATACCCGTAGCCGCGCTCACAAACTGAAGAAAGGTAATTACAAATAGTTGGGTGAGATAGGTCACGCCCGTCTCGCCCGAATAGTCCTGCAGGTTGCAGTTCACCAGAAAGCTGATCGCCGTATTGAAGGTCAGGTCAGCCGGCATATCAGGATTTTTATCCGGGTTCAGCGGCAGATGCCCCTGGAACAGGAGCAGGACAAACGCATAGATCAGCCACAATAAATTAATGGTCAGCATGGCTTTAAGGAACTCCTTCCAACCCATGCCTTTCTTAGGATCGACATGGCAAAACTTGTAGATGAACCTCTCCAGAGGACTCAAAAAATCCGTAAAGGTCTTCTCCCCGGCATAGACCTTTGCGATATACCTGCCTAGCGGGATCGCCAGCAGCACGGTTATCAGAAATGAGGCAATGATGCCTGTGATCTCAGTATTCATAAATAGCTCGTTAAAATTTTTCAGGTTTCAATAAAACATAGATCAGGTAAAAAAGTACCGCAATAGCGAGAATAAACAGAAATGTCGTCATGAGCTTTGGTATTTATATTTTTTCGAAATAGTCGATGGATTTGAAGAATAGCCAAAAACATAGCAAGCAGACCAGTAAGAGAATAATTGCATTCATTTGTATTCATTTTTATCAGTGAAAGATGTGTTTGAGCAGTCCCAGCTTGATAATAAAAAGATAAAGGAGCGACAGCGCCATTAACCACGCTACGATGATCAGGACGATGTCCACTAGCTTTCCTTTCATCTTTTTAGCACCCATTGATGTAAATTTTCACGGTATTATTCCAAAAAAATGCCTGACTGCGCCAGCGAGTAGCCCGCTCTTTATAGCGTAATGGCATTCAATTAATTAAAAGCAATTAAAAGACAGGAATAAATACTAAAGGGGAGCAATAAAAACCTATCAATATGAGAGACGCTCTCAATTTGAGCAAATGAGGGATTTCGACCGCCTTCAAAAAAACTTTATAATAATTTTAGAAAAAATTTTCGCATATATTGAATAAATACATAATATAAATCTCAGCTAAGATTTATCGCATGGACAGTTTCTATCCTTAAAAAAAGTTGAATTTTTAATCTTCCTCTTCCTTTTTTCTCTTCACACCTCTCTCAAAACTCGGATTTTTATCACCTCCTTCACATGAAACCCTTGCCAGCAAAGGGCTTCAGCCTATTGCACCTCAACGCACACTATGGATTTGGAACAATATTAGTTCTAACTTTACGTCATAATCACACGAAAAAACAGTTCGTACAGCTCTAACAAAACACATTAGATATATGCACCAGGACCTTAAACACCGCTTACTTGCCTGGAAAAATGATGTTCAGCCCGGAGAGATCAAAAAGGTGTTCATCGCCGATAACCCCTTCACCGCAGGAGAAGATATCATCCGTCTTGAAATTAGTCTGTCCAACAGACTCACCGGAAAAAGCAGCCCGCTGATCACATCCGGAAAATTCCTGACTACTCGACATCTTTCCAGCGACATCGATCATCTCAACAGCGTCATCGTATCCCTGGAAAAAGAATTCAACCATCGACTCGAACAAATATTTCACCATACTGATAAGGAACAGTTGGCCCGTTACGCCGAGCTTAACTAGCCTTGCCAAAAAACTTTTTACTAAACAAACACACTATGACAACGATTCTTTCATTCGTAGTTTTAATGATCGTGATGCTGGCTCCTCTGGTAAAATCGAGAAAAGCCGCTCACTAAAAGATAAAGGGCCGTCTCGATAAAGACGGCCTTTTTATTACAAAGAGGCCGTAGAAACGGCCTCCTTCAACTTTTACAGTGTATTATGATCATGACATCACTAAAGCCTGAATAGCAGCGCAAAAATAATCCTGTCCTCCGACTGCACCAGGTCAGGCCTCCAATCCGGAGGCAGCGGCGTCGTCGTATATCCATCCGGTGAAGTGACCCCGCCAGGGCCCGCAAAATATGGTACGCTGGCATGACGATGCACATACTCCACACGGAATAAAAAACTCTGATTCGGCATCCAGTCCAGGTTCGTCGAACAATCCCATCCCTTGAATTGATCACCGGGATTGGCGCTGAAAGGATACTTCCCCTCCGTCTGCGTAGGATTGTTGGGATCAGGTAACGGACTGGCTTGTCCTGTAGGATACAATACCAGGTAGCGACCGGGGTTAGTCATCACCCCCCCGCCAAACGTCCACGCAAACTTGTTCTTGGCAAACCAGGTACGATTGTACAACATCGCACTCAAAAAATACTGTGCCGGCCCTTTCACCCCATCGGACTTGAAACCATTCACTCCACCACCCGTCTCGAATCCCAGGTCGCCGGTCAACGACAACGCCATCCTGCTGATACCGCTGCTGTTCGGATTATTGAAATAGCGCAGCAGCATGCTGTTGTCCGAGTGGAAACGCTTCCGCGCAGGCAATCCACCCGCATCCGTACCATAATAATCATTCGTCAGCAGCTTGAAGCTGCTCGTGGGGTTCCAGGTAATATTCGCACCCACACCCGGCATGCTGTTGAACTTTCCATAGCTCTGCCACCCATTGATGATCCAGGGCTCTATCTTCAGATACTTGGAAGGAAAGATTTGTATCCGCACTCCATTGAAGAACCAGGGCGTGTTGTCCGAAGTAAAGGAAGCCTGGTAATCCCAATTCTCCACCTGGTAGTAGGAATTCAACCCGATATAGGACATAAAGAGACCCGCGTCCACATTGATCCCATACCACTTGTTAAAATGATAGCCTATATACGCTTCACTCAGATAGCGGTATGCATCCGCCAGCTTATACTGCCCCCGGTAAGGACTAAGGTCATTTCGTGGCACCACCTGCGTCCTTGTCCCCAATTGCATGAGAAACC